>Ga0163150_10001118_pt1 | contig 47117 bp, 33 predicted proteins | sample OliLakLV19P2IB_FD_148628 | JGI IMG/M metagenome (GOLD analysis project Ga0163150, IMG submission 148628) | Freshwater microbial mat bacterial communities from Lake Vanda, McMurdo Dry Valleys, Antarctica - Oligotrophic Lake LV.19.P2.IB | ecosystem: Environmental > Aquatic > Freshwater > Lake >... | reverse complement strand
TCGATGATGGTGTCGTCAAAAATGATGATACCCTCCTCGGCCGACTCGATCTGGCGCACCTTCGGCTTGATTAGCTGCCAAAGTTCACGCGACGTGTAGTCGGACTTGGCAAGGAAGCGCGTGACCTGGTCGTGGCTGACGACGCCGTCAAGCAGTCGGGCCAGACCAGTAGCGGTCGCCTGGCCGAAGGACGAGATCAGGTAGTCGCTGTAGAGATCGAGGAGTTGGCGATCCATGGGGGAGCCTCTGGGGGGAGTGGCAACCTGGAATCACGGAATTTAACGCATGCAGCCATATTCTGCGTAACATCAGTGAATTAATCTGACGTTACGCGCACACAGCGCGAATGTCATCCTGAACACAGTGAAGGACCTTTCTAACTGACGTTACGCGCACACAGCGCGCATGTCATCCTGAACGCAGTGAAGGACCTTTCTAAGACGCGTCGATGGCGTTTTTTAACGCAGAATCGCGTTCTAGAAAGACGCTTCGCGAGGCTCAGCGTGACATGCGTGCCGGGTTGCGTAACGTCAGTGAATTAATCTGACTGGCTTTCCCCCTACCCTCGTCTTCCCCAACTCGATTGGGGATCCATAGGCGGCTGATCGCATGCAGTCAGGCCTCATCGGGCTGTATGAAAACAAGCGCATCAACCTATTCAAGCTACGTTTCGGGTACCACGGGCGTGATACTATTGCCCTTAATGACGCATATGCTGCATCAGCCGGCAGAGTATCCCCTATGTTTGTGCTCCCTATTTAACAACAACAAAGAGTCCGTTTACAAAGAAATGTTCACCAAATAAGGATAGGGCATATACTCCATTTACAAATTCATCTCCAAGCATCGCTTCATAATGCCAGGGGCTTTCTATTTGCCCAATACGGATCCGCTTCTTCTGTCTGCCCAGGGTGTCATAAATCACCATTTCCACATTCACCAAACTCCTTTTCCCAGGAGTTTCGAGCCGAATAGTAATCTTATCAGCTACTGGATTTGGAAAGACGACAAAAGTAGCTTGTGACGCATTTAGAGCACGTGTCTCCTCATTCACCACTCCAATCGGTATGCTGGGGGAACCGAACTCATAGGCTCCCATATCCACAACAGCTTCTCCTCCACGCGCGGCGAATATTCGCCTGTTGCCGGCTATATCGGCAGGCAGGGGTTCGTCTAAATTACCATCTCCGTCTATGTCGATCCGGTCAGCTGACACCAGTGCGTTTAGCCCGGCATCGATCGCGGGGGACTCTATACTCAGCCTAAAATCGCCCCTCTCACCATCCACAAATTGCGGATCGTCGAATATGATGCCTCCGCCATCGATTACTCCTCGGGTCGGCGACTCGCCCAGAAGACTATTACGTACAAGGACTTGCTCTGCCTCGCCGTTAAATTCATTATTCAAGATCTCGCGCGGCCCGATCGTTGAAGAGTTGCCCCAGATTATGGAGTTGTCGATATGAACGGTATCCGTGCTCGCATAGTGATAGAGCACACCCCCACCCATTTCTGCATGATTGCCATACAAAATGCAATTCGATAAGGTAGCCTGACTGGCAGCCACGACCAGCGCCCCTCCCTGCGTGGCGGCACGATTGCCGGCAAAGGTGCTGTTCACAAGAAACAGAGAGGCCTCATCCAGAAAGAGCGCCCCGCCATCAAAAACCTCGGCCCGGTTTCCGAGGAACATAAGATTTGCTGCTTCGAGATGGCTATCATTTTCACCTTCCATCATCACAGCCCCACCCCATGCACGAGCTATATTGCCAGTCACCATTCCCCCAACCCATTCAATATCTGCCGTATTCCCAAGCAATGCGCCTCCAACTGATGCCCAGTTCTCCAGGAAATCTACGTCCTCCAGGCGTACATAAGACGTAAAGATACGCAGTCCTCCTCCACCTGCTCCCGGTCTGGTATCCTCTGCTCGATTTCTCCTAAACAAAACGCGTCTCAAGACGACTGGTGTCGTGGTCCCCCTATCGCCAGCACTCGCAACAAGTGCGCCTCCTTCGCCCACGTTATACTCAAAGACCAGGTTAGCTAAAAGGTATTCCCCCGCGTGCTGGGGCGTAGGTGCGAGGCGCAAGCCAATACCCGTATTGTTTTCACTTTCAAGTGCATGGGCACGTTGAATCGTGAATCCATCGAATGTGATTGGGCCTGTCGTCGATTCTATGATAACCACGATACGGCTGTTGTCACTCCGAAGTGGATTGCCCGCATCCAAATCCTCATCGTCATTCTCTAGCAGATCACCTGAAAGCATCGTGGGATGGGCTACCCAATCCCGATCCTCGCGCCGTACCTCGTCGCCGGCAAATCCCCCGTACAAGGAGACGCCGCCCTCCATCACAAACGCCACTCCCCTATCCCCTGGCGTGATGCCCGCCCCCTGATCCGGCCGATAGGTGCCGGCGGCCACCCAGATCTCATCCCCCGACACCGCCGAGGCCAGGGCGTCCTGGAGATGGGGGTACGCATCCGGCCAGCCCATGCCATCGCCGGCGCCGGTCGCCGCCGCGTTGACGTAAATCACCCGCTGCGCCGCCGCACCTGTGGGAAGCAGTAGAGCAGAAGCCACAAATAATATGATGCGAACGGGGCGATTCATGTCCATCGGGTTAGCTGATACCGTTGGCTTCAAGCAACACCGGAGTGCCCCCCACCTTGAGACGATTTCAGTGCCGATTAAATCATCAGGTGACTCTATTCGAGGTTATTGACGGGCAACGGGCCAGGAGCCGAGTGGTGTAATCAATCTATCAGCCCCGTCATCCCGACCGCAGACGGAGGCGTTAGCCGACGTCGGAGCGGAGGGACCGCCGGTGGCGCGTGCAGAGCCATTCTTTGGGTGCCATCCGTATGGAGGTCTCTCCGCTCCAACGCCGGCAAGCCGGCGTTTCCGGTCGAGATGACATCGCCTTGACGCCACTCTGGATAAGCCCTCTTAACTCGATACCCCCCTCAAATACGCCACCAGATCCAGCACCTGCTCATCCGTCAGCGTCTTCAGCAGCCCCTCGGGCATCAGGGACGCCGTCGAGACTTCGGTGGACTGGATGGCGCTGCGGTCTACCACCACGTCCTGGCCGACGATGCGGAGGGTGATCGTGCGATCGGTCTCGCCGGCGAGGTTGCCCATGTAGGTCCGCCCGTCGTGGGTGGTGACGACGACCATCCGGTAGTCGTCCTGGATGACTTCGCTCGGGCTGAGGATGTTTTCGAGGAGGTAGTCGATGTTCGTCCGGTTGGAACCCGTCAGGTCCGGCCCGACGTTGCCGCCGGCGCCGTTCATCATGTGGCAGGCGCCGCAGGTCTGCTCGAAGACAACCTGCCCCCGGGCCACGCTGGCGCCGGCGAGCGCCGGCTCGGTGAGGAGGGCGCGGTACTTCCGGTAGTCGGCCTCGTTGCGCAGGGCCAGGTCGTCGATCGGCCCCCATACCTCCACGAACCCGTTCCCCACCACGCGGCGCAACTGCCGGGCGATGTAGGCGGGGACTTCGCCCCTGGGGACACGCCCGTCCTTGATCGCGGCAGTGAGGATCTGGCCGTACGCGGTGCGGGAGGCGAGGGTCTGTTGTGCCTCGGCTTTTTCAGCGGCCGTCAGGGCCGGGTAGCGGTCCATCAACAGCCGGCCCAGCGCCGCGTCGTCGTAGGCGGCGATGGCGCGGATGGCGGGGACGCGGAGGGCCGGGTCGTCCAGCAACCGGGGCAGTTCGGGGGCCAACTCGGGCCGCTGCCGGCCGGCGAGGCCGGCTATGGCGCTCTGGCGCTGGTCGGCCGGCGCGGAGGCGTCACTCAACGAGGCCAGCAGGGTCTGGACGGCCTCGGCGTCGCCGAACAGCTGGGCGACTTCCAGGGCGAGCGGGGCGCTCGGGGTGTGCTTTTGAAGTTTCGGGTACAGCTCCGCCCAGCCGGCCGGCGTCTCGACATCCGCGCGGCCCTCCAGGGCGTCGCGCATGCCTTTCAGCATCGCCGGGCGGGCTTTCGTGTGGCGGTCGAGGCCGGCGAACAGGGGCGCGTACGCCCCCGCGTCCACGGCGCGGCGGGCAATAAACTCGGCGATCATCGGGATGCCGGCGTCACCGGCGAGGGCCATGGCGCGCTCGGGATCAGCCGCGACCAGGGGCTCGACGCCAAACCAGATGAGCAGGGGGATATTGTGATCGCCGGCATCACCCTCCCGCCCCGCCAGCCCCTCGGCAATATCCCACCGATTAGCGGGCTCCACCCGCTGCAGCGCGGCGGCGAGGTATTTTCGGACGACGGGCGAACGATCCACCCGCGCCATCCGGGCGAACGCTTCGACGGCTTCCTCATCCGGCGCCCGATCTTCGGTGAGCAGCTGGATGGCCCAGGAGCGGACGTATTCGTCGCGATCGTCCAACGCCTCCAGCAGCATTTCGGGTGTCGCCAGGCCGGCGACGTGCATCGCCCACAGGGCCTTGAGGCGGTACTCGGGGTACGCGGTGTCGTCGAACATCTCCTGCAAATGGGCCTGCGCCGTCTCGCCGATGGGGCGCTCGGAGGCGCGGTGCTGCAAGATCACCCGCGCCCGGCGCGCGTGCCAGTCGCTCGGGCTCCGCTGCAGGCGCGCGAGGTCGAGGTCGGACATCTCCCGCAAATCGTCGTACCGGCCCGGCCAGTCCTCGGCGAGCGTCGCCTCGGGCGCGATCCGGAAGATGCGGCCGGTGTCTTTGTCGAGCACATCCTTCCCGCAGATGTCGGCATCGTGCCAGTCCAGCACGTACACGGCTCCCTCGGGCCCGATTTCCATGCTGAACCCGATCCACTGGGCGTTATTGGCCAGCAGAAAATCCTCCCCGTGGCTTGCCACGAACCCCGACCCGCTGGGGGTGAGCACATCGGTCAGGACGGCGTGTTCGTGGATATTCGCCATAAACAGCCGGCCGCGCTGATCCTCGGGGAAGGCGTCCGACTGGTACACCCGCGCCCCGCCGTGGGCGGAGCGATGGCGGTGGTCGACGATCGTCTGGATGTCGCTATAGACATACGGGTTGAAGTGCCGGCCGCCCTGGCGCTGGTAGATCCCGCCGGGAATCACGTGGAAGACGTGTGGGATGACGCAGGCGCTGATAAACAGCTGGCCTTTCGCGTCGTAGTCGATTCCCCACGGGTTGCTGAAGCCGTGGGCGACGACCTCGAACCGGTCCTTCACCGGGTGATAACGCCACACCCCGCCGTCGATATCGACGCCCTCTTTTTCGAGCAGGTCGTCAGGAAACGGGTCGCCGTGGCGGTAGAGGCCTTCGCCGGCGGCCGGCTTCCGGATTTTCGACGGCGTGGCAAACCCTTCGAGGCCGTACAGCCAGCCATCGGGGCCCCAGTGGAGGCTGTTGATGGTCTCGTGGCGATCCCGGATGCCCCAGCCGGTGAGGACGATTTCGATGTCGTCGTAGTCGGCCACGTCGTCCTGATTTTTGTCAGGGATAAACAGCAGATGGGGCGGCGCGCCGAGGTAGAGGCCGTCGAACCCTACGGCGATGGCGGCGGGGAACGGGATGCCCTCCAGGAACACCTTGCGCACATCGGCGATGCCGTCGCGGTCGGTGTCTTCGAGGATGAGGATGCGGCTATCGCCGGAGTTGGAGAAGCCATCGTCGCGGGCCTCGTAGTCGCGGTTTTCAGCCACCCACATCCGGCCGCGGTCGTCCCAGGCGAAGGCCATGGGCTGGGTGATCATGGGCTCGGCGGCGTACGGGGTGACGGTGTAGCCGGCGGGGATGGTCATCGCCTCGATGGCCCGTTCGGCGGTCAGGAATTCGGCTTCGAGGCCTTCCTGCTGGGCGATATTCCAGAGGGCGGCGGTGGCGTACATGCCTTCGTCGCCGATGTAGGCCTGCCAGGCGTCGGTGAGGGCGATGTCGTTTTTTTCGCCGGTGTAGACGAGGAGCTGGTGCCGGATCGTCTCCGTCTGGCCGGCGGATATCGTCCAGTCCCCCATCCGCGCCCGCACGGGCCCGACGCCGAGCTGGTCATCGACGCGCCAGGGCTGGGGGAAGCCGGCGTTGTCCGGATGATCGAACACGGCGATGTGCGCCTGGTCGTCGCGGCCGTCGACTTTCATCCCCACATCGACCCACATAGCGCGCTGCCCTTCGGCGCGTCCGTTCAGCTGGCGCGCCGCATTTAACACCCTCCCCTCGATCCCCTCCTTCCACGGCATGCGGATGAAGAGGCCGCCGTAGTCGTATTCCCCGATCGTCACGTTCGTCCGCCCCTGGCCCTGCCATTCGAGGTCGAGCATATATGCACCATCCACCTCGCGCATGGCCCAGGTCTGCGTCTCGGTGAGGACGGGCCGTCCGGCCTCGTCGAGCAGGTCGTAGACGGTGCGCCACTGCACATGCGGCCCTTCTGGGATCAGGACATCGGCCGCGACGCGGCGCCAGTAGTCGCCCTCCGGGTGATGGAAATAATCCCGTCCGTTGACGCGGGTGAAGCCCCAGTACAGGCCCGTCTGGTGTTTATGGTGATCCGGGCTGAACTCGGACAGGAGCCCCTTCCCGTCGGGTGCGACGAGGGGATGGAGATAGGGCCGGAAGTCCGGCCGGGCGTTCTGGGTGAGGATGGGTTCCGCCTCGCCGGCGCGGTAGATGGCGATGGTGCCGGCGACGGTGTCCTGGCGGATCGTGAGCGTCGTGGCGACGGGGGCCGAAGCGGCGGCGGGATCGTCGGCGGGCGGGGTGCAGCCGGAGACGATGGCCAGAAGAAGTAGGAGCGGAAGGACAAGGCGCATGGATGTCGATTGGCTAACCGGCTGGGTCCCGAAACGAACCCCTACTCGTAGGGGGGACTTACGAAGTAATCAAGGCCGGGATGACGGTACGGTTACTGGTTGCAAAGACGCCATTCTATTCACACGGAGTGTACGCACTTTCCCGCACGAAAACACGCTACCGGGTCGTGTCCGCCGGCGCCAGCAGCGCTTGGTAGGGCTCGGCCAGGGAGGACTCGCCGCGTCCTTCGTAGAGTTCGACGAGCCGGCCGGCCACTTTGACCACCCGCGCGTGGTCGTCGGGCAGGGTTTTGCGCATGATCGTCATCGCCTCGACGAGGAGCGGTTCCGCCTCTGCGACCGCCCCGAGCCGGAACAGCAGATCGCCCAGGGATTCGAGTGTCATCCCGAGCCGGGGGTGGTCTGGAGGCAGCAGTTCGCGGTTCATCGCGAGGGCCTCGCGGAGGTAGGGTTCGGCGCCGGCGAGGTCGCCGCTGTCCTTGACCAACGTCCCCAAATTGTTCAGCGTGGCCGCGGTCGACGGGTGGCTGCCACTGTAGAGGGTGCGTTTCATGGCCAGAGATTCGAGGTAAAGCGATCCGGCCTGATCGATATCCCCCTTATCCCCCATCATCGAGGCTAAATTATGCAGACTGACGGCGATTGACGGGTGGACGTCGCCGAAGTGCTTGAGCCGGATCGCGAGCGCCTCTTCCAGCAGCGGACGCGCGGCACCCATCTCCCCCAGGCTTTTGTGGACGTTGCCAAGCACGGCGAGCAGCTTCGCCTGGACGGCCGGCAGTGACGAGAGATCCGTTCGCACCTTTCCACCCCCTCGGCCAGAAGGTCGCGGACGCGCAGCGTGTCGCGGCGTTCGTTGGTGACGGCGTACGGGTCGGGCGAGTCAAACAGCGCCTCCAGGAATTGCGACACCTGCTGCGCCTTCTCGGCCTGTACCCGGCAGCCGAGACGGTAGGGCCGCCATCCGGAGAGTAGTTCGTAGAGCAACACCCCCAGCGCATACACGTCCGTGGCCGTCGTGATCGTCTCCCCTGAGATATTATGTAGAGACGCCCCCGTGGGGCGTCTCTAGAGCCACCGCCGCCCGTTCATAGCGAAATCCCGCCGGCGATTTCTTTACGGAGCCACGCGCGGGCCATGGTCCAGGCGCGCTGGACGGATCGTTTGGCGATCCCCATGTGTTCGGCCGTCTCGTCGAGCGTAAGGCCGCCGAAGAAGCAGTACTGGACGACCAGGCCGGCGCGGACAACACCGTACGGGGCAACTTCGTCGGCTCGGACGATGCCGGCAGGGACCTCGGCAACACCAGCGATTTCAGCCCGCCGCAAGGCCCGCTCGATCCCCTGGCGATCGCCGCCCTCCCCGAAGCCGCCTCCGCCCTCCCCGAAGCCGTCCGTACGGACGCGATACCTCGCGTCCCCTCTTCCCCCCATTCCCCCTCCTCAGCGCCGCCTATCCCAACCCCTTCAACCCGCAGACCGCCTTCAGCCTCTCCCTCGCCGGCCCACATCGCCGTCTACGACGCCGTCGGCCGGCAGCGAGTACCGCTCCGCTGAGTACGAGTACGAAATAAGGGGGACGTTCAACGCGAGAACGTTCGTACAAGAACCAGGGCCAAAATCCCGCCCTCCGCAACCGGGGGGCGGGATCCGGCGTAGCGCATCGGGCTCCCACAAACCCTTTCGTGCCTCGATGCCTGCCGGACCTCGCCTCATCTCGGGACTTTTCCTCCTCGCTTCCCTCGGCCTCACCACCTGCGCCGGCGATGCCGGGGGGCCGGCGGAAGAAGACTTCGCGGTCCTCTTCATCGGCAACAGCCTCACCTACACGAACGACCTGCCCGGGATGGTGTCCGACCTGTTGCAGGCGGCGTCGGACCACGATCGGGTGGTGGTCGAATCCATCGCCGAGCCCAATTACGGCCTGGAGGATCACTGGGAAGATGGGGGCACGCGCGACCGGATCCGGCGTGGCGCCTGGGATGTCGTGATCTTCCAGCAGGGCCCCTCGGCCACGGAAGGCCGGCCGTCTCTGCTCGACTATAGCGCCCGCTTCGCCCCGCTCGTCCGCGAAGGAGGCGGCGTCCCGGCGCTCTATATGGTGTGGCCGGACGAATCCCGCACCTTCGATTTTGCCGGCGTGCGGGAATCCTACCTCGCGGCGGCCACCGGCGTCGATGGCTACTTTTTCCCCGCCGGCGTCGCCTGGCAGGAAGCCTGGAAGGCCGATGCGTCTCTTTCGCTCTACGGGCCAGATGGGTTTCATCCCTCCGTCGCCGGCACCTACCTCGCCGCGATCGTCATCTACGAACAACTCTCCAGCCGCAACGCCATCACGCTCGGGGCCGCGCCGGCGGCGCGGTACGGCATAACGGAGAACGAGTCGACCCTGCTCCACGCGGCGGCCCATGAAGCCAACGTGCGCTACGCCCGCGAGCCCGCCGAATAACCCCTCTTCATTTCCGAACGATCGCAGGCCGACTCGGGGGAAAACACGTTCAAACAGCCATGACCTGGCAACACATAGAGTAAACCCGGGAGTTGGCCCGAAAGGCGCGCGGTGAAAGACCGCCGGCTCAGTGGGAAGTCCACCGGTCGAGCTCCGCCCCATCGAGACCGATGACCTCGACTTCCACGCCGCCCGGCGTCACCGAAAACACGGCGAAGTGGTGCTGTTTGATGACCCGGTCCATCACCGGATAGTCCGAGGATTCCGGTGGCTCGAGCCCGCCGCCTGCGCCGCCGAGCACAAAAAAGTGGGTCTTCTGGTTACCGTACGTCTTCGACAGGCGCTCGTAGTTGTGGCTGTGGCCGGTCAGCACAACGTCGATCCGGTGGGATTCCGCCCGCGCCTCCACCAGGTCGCGGATGAACGTATCGCCGTGGTACCCCTGCCAGCCCTGAGAATAGGGGGCCTGATGGAGGAGGACAAACCGCCAGTTCGCCTCGCGCCAGGCGTCACTCGCCATCGTGGCATCGATCCACGCCAGTTGTGCGGCGTCGAAGCCGAGCGGGAAGGTGTTGTTGGGATCGACGGCCATAAAAAACGCGCCGGCATGTGACCAGCTGAAGTACGGCGGGCCCCGCCCATCCTCCCGGGTGTGCTGGAGGTAGAGGCGCGGGACGAGGTCGTTGTACAACCCGTCGTAATCGTGGTTGCCGGCCACGGCATACACCGGCATCGCGCGAAGCAGCGGCTGGAGCGCCATCGCGAAGCTGAGCCATCCCCCCTCCTCCGCTCCGTTCGAAACCAGGTCGCCAAGCCCGATCGAGAAGGCGTCGGGCCGGACGGCCATCTGGTTGGCGAGGGCCTGGAACACGGCCCAGCCGCCCTGACTGTCGCCCCAGGCGGAGAACGAAAAGATGGAGTCGACTTCCGGAGGTGTGGCGAGCGGCAAATGAGGCGCGAGGAGCGCGGTGGGGATCTCGCGCCGGCCGGCGAACAGGGCCTCCCGCGACCGCTCCGTCAACGCGCGGACGACGGCGTTTTGCTGTGCCGGCGTAGGATCGGCGAGCTGGATGGCATCGAAGAGCAGCCCGCGGGCGTCGACGCGGCGGGCCGTCTCGTCGCTATACGCCTCGAACGCCTCTCCGGCGAAGGGATACACCCCGCGGAGCCCGCCGTTTAACGCGTTATTGAGCACCCACACAGTCAACAAGCCGGCAAACGGCGAGGTGTCAAACAGGAAGTACTCGCCCATCACCGGCTCCAGCCGCCGGCCGTCCTGGAAGACCTGCGCGCCGTCGTCGGCGTTGATGTGAAGCCCGGTCGCGACGCCGGCATCGACCTCCCGCTCGTACCACATTGGGGTGTCAGGAATCGGGATCCGGTGCGGGAGATTGACGACATCGTCCAGCGCGGGCCGGCGGTCCAGCCCCACCTGAAGACCTTCCGCCGGATCGCCGGTGGCGTAACGCCAGCCCTCGGTCAATGCGCCGGTAAACGACGGCTCGGGCGCCGGCCAGGCGCGCCAGAGGCGCAGCCAGTCCGCATGAGCCGAGTCCGCCGGCACGAGCGGGAGTTCATCGGCTTCGCTCCACACCGGGACGGCGGGTGGGCGCTGGCAGCCGGCGAGGCCGCATACGAAGAGCCCGATACAACCCAGAACGCGTGTGGTCATCGTTGTTCGCCGGCCCGACTGTTCACAGTTCCGCCCAATCTCCGTCAGCCCTCAAGATACGTGAGGTAGATTACGGGATTGTTGCTCCTCCCCGTCCCGAATTCGATGAGTCGAATTCGGGCCTTGCCCTCCTCGATCCGAGGAGGGGCCTGTCGCAATGGCCTGGCGTAGGATACACAACGAGCAGGTCGCCCCGGGCGGTGCCCCCGAGCTGAAGCACGGGGGCTAGTATGCGGCGTCGCTCCGCGACGCCCGAACACAACCTTACCTTAACCCTTAAACCCCAAACCCCTAAATGTCCGCATCCTGCTTCTTCACCAGGAACAGCCCTTCCGCCCCGCTGCTCACGGCGATTACGCCGCTTTTGAAGTACGGGTAGTTGCTCCATGAGCCGCCAAAGCCCGGCATGTCGGGGCCGTAAGGTACGGTGTCGAAGTGGGCCGTTTCGACCGGATTCAGGGGATCCGTGATGTCCAGGATGCGGAGGCCGCCGAGGTAGTTCGACTCGTAAAGCAGATTGCCGCGGATGTACAGGTTGTGGTCGCTGGCCCGCGAGGCGAGGCTGAATTCGCGCACCAGCAGGGGATCTTCCAGTTCCTTGACATCCCAGATGAGCGTGCGCGTGCTGTCCACGTACCCGTACATCTCATCCAGTTCGTCGTTCATGTAGAAGTGCCGATGGTCTTCGGTGAGCCACCCCTGATGGGTGTAGGCGAGGTCCGGATAGTCGACCTGCGCCAGCGTGACCGGGTTCTGCTTATCGGTGACGTCGGCGATGATAAACGACGAGCCGTTCGAGTTGAAGCACACTTCGCGGCCGGAGAATTTCGTATCCGGACCACGGTAGACGACACACTGGGAATCGTGCGTACCGCCGGCTTCAGGCTGGGTAAAGCAGCCGGCGAAGGTGGGCTTCGTCGGGTCCTGGATGTTGATCATGTGAAGCTGGCCGCCGCAGGTCTCGCCGCCGGCACGGTTGCCCACCGCATAGGCAAAGCCGGTCTCTTCGTTGATCGCGATGTTATGGGTACTGTGGACCCCCGTGTAGTGGGCCGTCATCTCGAATTGCACGGGCATGTCGGCAGGCGGGACGTCGCGTAGCTGGCGGAGGTCGAAGATCTGCACGCCATGCGCGCCGGCGCCGTCCGCCACGATGTACGCGTGGTCCTTGTAGACTTTGATATCCCGCCAGGTGCTGCCCGGCGAGCCTTCGGTGCGGAGCAATTCACCGATGTAGACCGGGCGATGGGGGTTGCTGATGTCGACAAACGCCGTCCCGTCGGTCCGGCCCTGGATGACGTATTCCTTTTCGGTTTCGGGGTCGGTCCAGCCCCATACGTCGTTCAGTTTCACGCCACGGTCGGTGGAGATGTCCTTGACGGAGAGCATGGACAGGAGGTCCACCTTGTCGCAGCTAAACAGGCTAGCCCCCCCATCCTTACAGTCGATCTGCCCGTCGGTGATGGATTCCATGCGGGCGAGCGTGGTGGCCAGCATTGACGCCGGCCGCCAGCCGGCGGATTCTTTTTCGAATACGGTGGCCACGCCTTCCTCATAGTCGGCCCGGGGAGATCCCACGACCGCCACGTCGCCGCTGAAACCTACTCCCAAGCCAAAACCTTCGCCCGACCGCTCGTCGACCGCCGCGAGCACGCCGGCCGGCTGCCAATCGCCTGCGCTCATCACGTGCACCGGTCCACCGCCACGGCTGCCCACAACGAGGGCATCACCCGAAACGACGACCCGCCCGCCAAAACCGCCCTGGCTGCCTAGGCCTTCCGCCTGCTCCGTCGCGGGCGCCTTCAGCAGCGCGGCTTCGGTCCAGGCGGCGCCGTCGCCTTCGAACACCCGCACGGCGCCTCCCGCTTCACCCGGCGCGCCGACGAGTACGTGTTCGCCGTGCAGGGCAACGTCATAACCAAACGCTCCTTTTTCCTGGGCAGCCGCGATCTTCCCGTATTCCCACGAGCCGGCGGTGTAGACATACACATCGCCCCGACCGTCTCCCGCGCGCCAGGCGCCCACCACCAGCCGGTCGCCCTCGGCTGCAAGAGCGTAGCCGAACGCATCGCCAGGCAGGACTTCCGCCGGCGTCAGGATCGTTTCTTCAACCCACGCCCCATTCGTCTTGGTGAACACATGGACGGCGCCACTGAAGGCCTCGGCGTCAAACGAGGTGATGTAGAGCCGGCCGTTGGCCATCGCCAGGGCGCTGGTGCGGTTGGCCGCGCGCTCGTTGGCGCCGGCGAACAGGGCGTTTTCCGCGAGGGTCGACGGCTTGATAACACCGGCCGCGTTCCAGGTGCCGGCGGCGTCTTTTTCATACACGTAGGCGGCCCCGAGCCCGGGCGCGCCGATCACGAGCGTGGATCCCTGCACGAGGACCGAGCGGCCGAACACGTCGCCGATGCGGCCGTCCGGCGCACGAAACTCGCCGGCTTCGACCCACTGGCCGGCGGCGTCCTTCGTGTAGCGATAGACCGAACCCGGCAGCTCCTCCCCTTCCGGCCAGCCGACCGGCGCGGACCCGACAAACAGTTCCCCATCCCCAACGGCCGACACCCCGCCGAAGCCTCGGCCCGAGGGCATGGCGCCGGTGTACAGGGTCTGGCCGGCGGCGGAGGCGGCCATCACAAATGAAAGAAGAAGGAGAAGAGGCTTCATGGCTTCAAAAATTAAGGGTGGATAGCTTGCTGGCGTTTCAATATAGGCAATGGCAGTGAAGGACACTACGGAGAGTCACCTTGTCGCTCTCGGTATGCACGCCTTTGTTCACGATCCCATGCCTCAAACTCCTCAAAGGTCTTGAACCGATAGACGCCCCGCCGCAAATGCCGAAGCATCCCCAGCTTCCCCGCCGTTCGCTGCAATCGATCAAAACGATCCCAGTAGTCCGGCGGGTTATTGCCGCCGAGTATCTTGATCTCTTCTTTCATATCACACCGTCTCGGGCTCCGGGTGCTCCCAGGCCCCGCGGTAAGGCCGGCGCAGTTTAAAGGTCGCCTCCGGATCCCCCACCACGGTCCGCGAGGCCGTGTCGTAGACGAGCGGCCGGCCGCCGAGATCCATCGACATGTTGGCCATGATGCAGCTGGCGGAAGAGATGTGGCCCTGCAGGATGTCGGCCACCGGGCGGCCGCCGCCGTCGATGGCGGCGAGGAAGTCGATCATGTGCCGGCGCATCGCCGGCGCGGCGAACAGCTCGATGTCCTTCTCCGTCAGGTCCTCCGGGAACTGCTCGCGCTCGTAGAGGCATTCCTGCCGCACGCGCTCTCCCTGTCCGACAGGGATGAAGTCGTATTGCTGCGGGCTGCCGGCGAGGGTGCCCTTATCCCCGTATATCTTGAACGACCACGGGTAGTCGGGGTCCGCCGGCGTCCCCCAGCTCCGGTGCTGCCAGACGCAATTCAGCTCGCCGTGTTCAAAGACCGCGTGTTGCGTATCGGCCGTGGTGGCTTTGGACGCCTTCTGGACATAAATCCCGCCGGTGGACGAGATCCGGCTCGGCCAGCCGAGGCCCAGGATCCAGCGGACGGCGTCGTACATGTGGACGCACATGTCGCCCATGATCCCGTTGCTGTATTCCATCATCGCCCGCCACCAGCCGCGGTGCGGCAGGCCGTCGTACGGGCGCAGCGGCGCGGGGCCGGCCCACATCTCGTAGTCAAGGAAATCGGGCACGGGCTCGAGTTCGGGCGACCGGTTCGCGCGCATGTGGTAATAACAGCACATCTCGACGTGCGAGACCTCCCCGAGCAGGCCCGAATCCACATACCGCTCCTTCGCCTCGATCAGGTGGGGCGTGCTGCGGCGCTGGGTGCCCACCTGCACGACCTTGTTGTACTTACGCGCCGCGGCCAGCATCGCCTCGCCCTCGATGACGTCCACGCTGACGGGTTTCTGGACGAAGACGTGGGCGCCGGCCTTGATCGCGTCGATCGTCGGGAGCGCATGCCAGTGGTCTGGCGTGCCGACGATCACGATGTCAAACTCGTGCTGCGCCAGCATCGTCCGGTAGTCCCCGTACGTCTGCGGCGTCTTACCGGATTTCTGGCGCTTCGCGATGAGGCCGGCGGCCTCGGAAAGCTGGTTCTTGTCCGGATCGCAGATCGACACCACGTCGATCTCGCTCACCTGCATAAGCCGAAAGAGGTCGCTCTTCCCGTACCACCCCGTCCCGATGAGCCCCACCCGACGCGGCGCCAGCGGGTAGATGGCGTCCAGCCCGCCGGCGCCCAGCATGGAGTAGGCGAGGGACGCGGAGGCGGTCTGGAGAAAACGGCGTCGGTTGATGTGGAAGGATTTCATGGCGGGGTTATGATAGCGGGTTACAGCAGCACAAAAGGTCACGGCCGGCGATGCGGTTAACAAGGACCATTCACACCTCGTCTTCCCCAACTTGATTGGGGATCCATCCGTGCATCGACTCGGCCTAAAGTAAGAAAACACCAGCGAAGATACCGCACGCACCACGATACGTCCAGGGGTAGGCAGGGTACGCAAAGGCTCCGCTTTGCGTCTAAAGGGATAAGGGGCCGTCCGTCACGGATGCCCGACATTCCATGGTCCGAGTTATGGCAAGAGGATATGTTTATCTATTGGCGAGCAAACCCCATGGCACGCTGTATCTCGGTGCGACGAACAATCTCGCAAGACGGATTTCCCAACATCGATCTCCGTTGAATGCCGGCTTCTCGGCACGATACCACGTGCACAACCTGGTCTGGTACGAGGAGTTTGACGATTTTCGCGATGCCATTGACCGTGAAAAACAGCTCAAAAAGTGGTATCGCAGGTGGAAAATTGACCTGATTGTACAGGTAAACCCACGCTGGATCGACCTGTCGAAGGACTTATTGTAGGGCCGAACGAGGAAGCCTCCTACAGCTTCTTCATACCCCTCCCAGCCCGCCATACCCCTCCCAGCCCGTCATACCCCTCCCAGCCCGTCATACCCAACTTGATTGGGTACCCATACAAGTCCGCCGGCTGGTGATGCCTCCCTACTCGCGCACGAGGCCACTTTCTGCTTACTTCAGCACCTGCTTGGATTCCCGCGTGCGCGGGAAGGACGAGGAGGGTATATCAGACTACCCCACCGAACTCACGACATACCCGCCCGACTTCTGGTCGCGCTCCAGCTTGACGATGTTGTACTTGGCGGCTTCCTCCAGCAGCTCGCTGAAGGTGCGATAGCCATAGTGGGACTCGGTGAACCCCGGTTTTCGCCTCTTGAGGGTCTGTTTGATCATCGACCCCCAGATCTTTTCCTGCTCGCCGCGCTCCTCGACCAGCGCATCGTACGTCTCCAGGAGGAGGTCCATCGCTTCCTGCTTCGACTCATCGAGCACCGGCTCGGGCTTCGCCTTTGTGCCTCTGGTGGCTGTCTTCCGGGCTTTTGTTTCGGCGCGGGACTTGGTCCGCCGGCCGTCGCGCTGCACGAGGTCGTCGTAGAAAATGAACTCATCGCAGTTCGCCGTGAGGAGGTCGGACGTCGAGTGCCGCACCCCCACCCCGATCACCATCTTGTTGTTCTCGCGCAGCTTGCTGACGAGCGGCGAGAAGTCCGAGTCCCCGCTGATGATGACGAACGTGTCGACATGCTCCTTCGTGTAGCAGAGATCCAGCGCGTCGACGACCATCCGGATGTCGGCGGAGTTCTTTCCGGACTGGCGCACGTGCGGGATCTCGATCAGCTCGAACGACGCCTCGTGCATCGCCCCCTTGAAATCCTTGTACCGCGCCCAGTCGCAGTAGGCCTTTTTGACGACGATATTGCCCTTGAGCAAGAGGCGCTCGAGCACCTTCACGATATCGAACTGGTCCTTATCCGCCTCGCGGACGCCGATAGCCACGTTCTCGAAATCGCAGAACACGGCCATGATTTTGGTTTCGTCGGAAACGGGCATAGGGGATTGGATACAATCAAATGACTACAAAACCACTAAATGCGGGAAGCGTGGATACGCAAAACATGGCGTCTCCAGGACATACCCATTCGATATCCGCCTTCACATCACGGCCACAACCACCCGAAGATGCCGGCCGTCAGCAACCCATAGATGAACGCGTCGAGGAGGGCCTTGCCGGTGGAGCTCCATTTCTTTTTAAACCAGATCGACATCGGCACCGCACCGAATCCATAGCTGGCGAATGTCACGACGCCAACAACGCGAAACACGGCCAGGTAATCCGAGCCGGCACCCAGCGTCCGGCTCGCCAGATACGCGGCAAACAGGCTGACGACCACACAGAACGCAAACCACTGGACGAAGGTGCTCCCCATCGCGAACGGGCCGTTGGGTAGTACAGTCGCGAGCATTACCGGCCCCTCCTCCAGCTTTTTGGCGAACTCGGGGCTGGAGCGTTCCGCGGGGGTCGTGGCGTGGGGAATCATGTAGTCGCCCGGCGGCAGGGACACCCCGCGCAGACCGGCCCGAAACTGCGCCTCAGAAGGCAGAGCGGGGTAGTCGGAGTCGTGGTATTTCAGGAACATGTGGACGATGGAGCTTGCAACAAACACCGCCACGGCCGAAAGCAGGATGGGAAGCCAGAGAGCAGCCAGGGAGACCATACCGATACCTCGAGAAGCGTGCGTGGAAGAAAGGAGGAATGCACTCCGCCCAAAGTAGCGCGGACATGGGAAACTGGCAACTGCCAGGGAATCCCCCCGCGACGCGACCCATCCTGTCCACCCGTCCATCTTGTCCACATGAACGAAGGCTCACATTCGAGTACGATTTCGGATAAGGGAGGCAGGCGCCTCCCGTCAATACGAGACAACAAAGGGACGGGTGAGGAAGTGGCCCCCGGCCTCCAGCCGGCCGATGTACAGCCCGCCAGGAAGGGACGCGGCATCGAACGCGGCCGTGTGGCGCCCCGGCGCCAGGGTAGTGTTCACCAGCACGGCGACAGGCCGGCCGAGCACGTCGTACACCGTCAGCCGGACGTACGCCGGCGCCTCCAGGGTAAACGCGATCGACGCCTCTTGCCGAACCGGGTTCGGGAAGACCTGATCGAGCGCCATGCCGTCGAGGCCCGCGCGGTCTTCGATGGCGGTATCCTCCCGAGGCGTAAAGCCAAACGTGTGGTCGGCCGTGTTCACCCTCACCGTGCCGATCTCCGTCTCGCGCACAACCTCCGGCAGCGCCACGACGGCCTCGCTCAGAAACGCGACGCCAGGCTCGACCGCCGGCCGCGCTCGATACGGCACCAGGGCATCCGCCGAGGCAAACGAAGGCTCGCCCCATCCAGTCGCCGTATGGCCATCGATCAGGGCGGCGTGCCACGCGTAGTGAAACCGGGCCTCGTCGTAGGCGGCGCCCGGCGTGGTGACCGAGAGCACCTCGATCCCGAATGACTGGCGGTACAGGTCGATTTTATCGGCCTTCTCTCGCCAGAAAGCCCCGTCGACAAACGCGCCCTCCTGGACCATGAAGCTCTCGGAAAAATAGAAGTCGCCGGCCTGCAGCGCCGCGCGCGTCTCGCGGGGGTTGTAGGTGGCATCCGCCGTACGGGCGAACGCATGGTCGGGGTCCCAGGCATTTACAATAACGGTTAACGGCAGGGCGTGGGCGAAGCCGACGGCGTCGTTCTGGCGGTCGCGCGTCACGCCGAAGTCATAGCCAAAATCGTCCAGGAAGATGCCGTCCGCCCCGATGTCGGACCACCAGAGCATGCGGAGTTTGTATTCCGTAGCCGTCAGGTTCTGGGTGGTCACGCCCAGGTCGACATATCCAAACACCCGCGTATTGGCCATCTCCGGGTGTGCGATGATCGCCACCGTGTTGGCATAGTCGGGATGGGTGTCGATCTGGAGCCCATCCCCCAGAATCACGTAATCGTATTGCCCGAGTGCGGCCGCAGCCTGGCCGATGGTCGTCGCCCCGTTGATGACCGACGGCCAGGCGTAATACACCAGCAGCTCCCCCGGGCGGACGGAGGCCGGATCACCGTCCTGGGCCTTCACCACTGGCGACATCCCCATCCACACAAAAAACAGCACCATTGAGAGGCGAATAAAGACGTAGATCATACGGAGAGAACCTGTAGAGGTGGTAATCGACGTATCTGCCACTCGTAACGAAGGGCGTGCCAGCCTGACGCCGGCTGCATCTTATACCCGTCCATCGAGTACCTTCGTGCTTCCACCAGAACCGTTCACCGGACCGCCCTTTCGCCCATGATGCGTTTTCGCACCCTCGTTTCTGTCGTCGGCCTCCTGCTCCTCGCCGGCGCGCAGCCACTCCTGGCACAGCCCGGATACCAGACAGACTTCCCCATCGAGGAGTTCGCGGCCCGCCGGCACTCCATCATGGACAGCATCGGAACCGGAGCCCTCGCACTCCTCCAGGGCCAGGCCGCCGTCGAGGGCTTTTATGTCTTCCGCCAGACGAACGACTTCTATTACCTCACCGGGCTCGAAGTCCCCCACGCCTACCTGCTGATCGACGGCACGAGCCGGCAATCGACCCTCTACCTCGCCCACCGCAACGCCGGCCGCGAGCGGAACGAGGGCAAGGTCTACTCGGCCGAAGACGCCGACGAGGTCAAAAGGCTCACCGGGGTCGACCGTGTCGAGCCCATCGAAGCCCTCATGCGGGACTTCATCTGGTCGTACCTCGTCCGCCTCCCCAACCCGATCCTTTTCACCCCTTTCAGCCCGGCCGAAGGTCAGTACGAGAGCCGCGACGAGATCCTTGGCGGGGTCGCGGCCCATCTGGCGGATCCGTGGGACGGCGCGAGCAACCGCACGACGCGCTTCGTCCAGCTCCTTCGCGACCGCTACCCGCAGCTGGCCCTGCACGACCTCTCGCCGGCGCTCGACGCCATGCGCCTCGTCAAAAGCAACCGGGAAATCGACCTCATCCGCACCGCCAGCGAACTCGCCGGCCTGGGCATCATGGAAGCCATCCGATCCACCGCGCCAGGTGTGATGGAATACCAGATCGATGCCGCCGCGAACGTCGTCTTTTCGATGAACGGCGCCCGCAGCGAGGGCTACCGGTCCATCACCGCCGGCGGAAAAAACGCCTGGATGGGGCACTATTTCCACAACAGCGCCCCACTCGTCGCCGGGGACCTCGTGCTGATGGATGTGGCGCCGGACTACCGTTACTACACGTCGGACGTCGCCCGGATGTGGCCCGTCAACGGGACCTACTCAAAGGATCAGCGGGATATGTACGGCTTCATCATCGCCTATCGGAATGCCCTCCTGAAGCACATCCGCCCCGGGGTGACGCCGGCGCAGGTGATGGACGAGGCCGCCGCCGACATGCGGCCGGTGCTGGACCGCATCGCGTTCTCAAAACCCATCTACCGGACCGCCTGCGAAAAAGCCCTCGCGTTCCGCGGCCACCTCTCCCACCCCGTCGGCATGGCCGTCCACGATGTCGGCGTCTACCGCAACCAGACCCTCAAGCCGGGCATGGTCTTCTCCATCGACCCGATGATCTGGGTGGATGAGGAGACGCTGTACATCCGCATGGAAGATGTGGTTGTCGTCACCGAAACAGGCGTCGAGAACCTGTCCGACAATATCCCCGCGGAGATGGATGAACTCGAAGCGTTGATCCGGGAGGAAGGGATTGTCCAGCTTCGGCCGGCGGTGTTTCGATGACCGTTTCTATCCAAAGCAGGCGAGGCAAAGCTATCCTTTTAGCCCTGCCCCGCCTGTTTTCTGCGGCCTCCCGGCGCTCTACGCACCTGGGCTGTTCTTATTTGCCGGACATCCCGCGCCGCGAGGTTCCGTCCCCCTTATCCGGGCCAGACTTCGCGTTCGCATCTTCCGTGGTGACCAAATCCGGTGCAGGCGCGGATGCCGCGAGGGCGGAAGGCCACTTCAGGATGTCTCCCACATAAACGCTCCGATCCGTCGTGGACGCGGGTGCCCCTTGTATGCCAGGACGCGAAACCTCGATAATCGCCTGCTGTACCTGATACGGCGAGGCGTTCGGGAAACGCGTCAGGTATAGGGCCGCGGCGCCGGCGACAAAAGGCGCAGCCTGCGAGGTGCCCGCCTGAATGGCAAGAAACTTCTTGTTCGTGATCGACAGCGACACAATGAACTCTCCTGGCGCAAGGAGATCGACCGCCGGGCCATAATTCGAGAAAGAAGAGAAAGTACTCGCTTCGTTGAACGCGCCCACCGTGATCGCGTCCCGGACGTGGGCCGGCGAATAGGTCGAGGCATCCTTCGCGTTGTTGCCGGCGGCCACAACATACACCACTCCATCCCGAATCGAGCGCTCGATCGCCTCGTCGAGCGCGTTGTAGCCGGTCGTGCCGATATCCGCGCCAAGGCTCATGTTGACGACGATCGGCATGGCGGGGTGGGCGTGCTTCACTTCGGTGACATATTCGATGGCCGCCAGCACCGTTGTGATATCGGTGCGACCGTCGTTGCCAAGCACCTTGATATTGTGCAGCGCCACATTGGGGGCAACCCCTGCGATGCCGTCCCGGTCGTCGATCGCCCCGATGATGCCGGCGACATGTGTGCCATGCCCGGTGCGGTCTTCGGCGCCCGTGGCGCTCTTTACCGACTGCCCGCTCGCCACGGCGGTCCATTCGGCGTCCCAGTACGTCGACCAGTAGTCCTCGTATTCCAACCAGTACGTGCTGATCACATCCGCCCAGTTTGCATCGATATTGCCACGATAGAGCTTCGAGAAGTCGATAGATTCGACCACATTCACATCGTCGTGGGTGATGCCCGAATCGAATACGTAAACGTGCACCATCGCGTTGCCGGCGTCGCTCGTGGCTTCTCGCGCCCCGACCCGCTGTACGCCCCAGCTGACGTACTGCGTGTTGCTTACCGCATCGCGCGACGCGACATCCGGGCCGTCGAGGACGATGTCCGGCTCGACCCACGCCAGGTCGGGGTCATTCTCCACGAAGCCGATAAAACTATCGAGCGAATCGGCATCGAGCTGAACGGTGATGGCGGACAGCGCGTCGTCCGTCTCCACTTTCGGGTGGATGCTGTCACCGTATCGTGTAAGCATCCGCTTGGTCACCGCGTATTTGTCCATGACGCGGCGTGTTACGCCGTCTGCCTCGTAGGCGTCGAAGCCGACGACCAGATTCACCGCGTCGTCTCCTACTTTGCCGGCGCCGGTGCGGGACACTTCCAGCAACGCCGCATGGCGCAATTTGGAGGCCGCGCCAGCCGGCATGGACTCGGTGGACAGGGGGTCGCCCGATTGTGCCTCGCCCAACCCATCGCTCGACAGTGCATCGCAACCCTGCAAGAGGGCTGGACTTAATAGGAGGCAGCCAGCAAGGGCGAGCGTGATTGCCCTGTCACGGGTCGTTCTACTCATTCTTACTTTTGACATGTCTTCATCTGTACAATGTGTGAGAAAACCTCCTAACGGCTAGAGCACGCTCGCGTCGAGCAGTCTATAGGTCACTGCGGTCTTGCCCTTACCAGTGGTGATTAGTTTCGTAGCCGACTGTAGGGTTCTAACGACATCCCCAACCGTCGCGTTGGGATACGTAGACATGTAGAGTGCAATGGCGCCCGAAACGAGAGGAGCCGCCATGGAAGTCCCGTTCATTTCGACAGCGAAATTGTACCCATCGAAAGGCGACAACGAGTACACGCTCACGCCGGTGGCGTAAAAGTCCACTCCGGCTCCAAAATTGGAGAACGAGGCGCGTGCAAACGTCGTGTTATTTGTCGAAGCACCCACCGTGATAGCCTGAAGCACATGCGCCGGCGTAACCGTCGAAACGTCGATGGCCTGGTTGCCGGCGGCGATCACCACGATCACCCCCTGGTTGATGGCCGCGACAATCGCGTCGTCCAGCGCATTGTATTCGGTCGTACCGATGTTGGCGCCAAGGCTCAGGTTGACGATATAGGGCATTGACGGATTGAGTCGTTTACGGGCAATGATGACATCCAACGCCGCGATAACACCCGACATCTCGCCCTGCCCCTGGTCGTTGAGCACCTTAAAATCGTGCAGGCGAGCGCCGGGCGCCATGCCGACGACGTGGTCGGCATCGTCGATGGCCGCCGCGATGCCAGCAACATGGGTCCCGTGCCCCACGTTGTCCGAATAGGCCTGCATCGTCTCGCTGTACCGATCGAGTATGCCGGTCATATCGAGCTCGGCATTGGCCGCCGTGAAGTCGACGCGTTCAACGACGGTGACGTCCGGATGGTCGATGCCCGTATCGAGGATATAGAGGTCTACATTCACCGTACCCGAGCCGTTACCTGGCCGGGTCGACGACCGGTCGCCGCCCACAAACGGAAGGCTCGACACCAGGATTTGTTTTTTCTGCACCGGTAAAAAGGAACCAGACGAGGGCATGTTAAACTTGATGTCCGGCTCCATCCAGGCGATATCGTTGTCGAGCTCGATGATCGCCAGCAGGCGGTCCAGCTTATCGGCGTCGATGTGCATTGAGAAACCATAAACCGAATTTTTCAGGATGCGTTTGATGAGCACGCCAGGTTCCTGGCTGTACCGATCGAGGACGCCCTGAGGACTCAGCACCGTTGTTGAAAACCCGACGATGAACTCGTTGGAGGTAGCAAGTTCGGCGTAACGGTCCAGGACCTTGCCGGCGCTTGTCGTTCCCACGAGGTGGGCGTGGCGCATCTTACTCGTCGCGCCGGTTTCCGAAACGGGCGATTCAGGTTCGTTGGCGCTCGTCACGCTGTCACATCCCTGTAGCAGGGCGGGGCTGCAGAAAAGCATGGCCACAATGGCGAGGGTAATCCACTTGCTAGTGGAGAAGGGGGGGGTTGTCATGGAAGCTAACCGGGTTGTTGGGTAGTGTTGCAGGACCAGACCCACCCTGTAACGGAGTCGATACTTGGCGGGTAGGAACGAACTTCAACGTCATAGGGCTGGTGGTGAGCGACCATAGACAAGGAGCCTGCCATAACGAAATCCGCCCTTTTAAGCCGTTTCGGGTCAGCAAGACCGTAACAAATCGAAACGCGGGTTTCGAATCGTAACGCGTGTGGGCCGTTGGTAGGAGACCTTCCAGATTCCATGCGCGTTAGATCGGACGTTTGCGAACGGAACCCGATCGTATCGACGCGCGAACCTCAATAAACTGGCATTACCTGCTTGGAACTCGGCATCTACACCTTCGCGGAAGCCACCCCGGACCCCCGCACCGGGATCACCGTCAGCCCCGAGCGGCGGCTGAAGGACCTTATCGAGGAGATCGAACTCGCCGACGCGGTCGGACTCGATGTGTTCGGCGTCGGGGAGCACCACCGGCCGGATTACACGGTGTCGGCGCCGGCGGTGGTCCTGGGCGCCGCGGCCATGCGCACGAAACGCATCCGGCTCACCAGCGCCGTCTCCGTCCTCAGCTCGGACGACCCGGTGCGGGTGTTCCAGCAGTTCGCCACGGTCGACCTCCTCTCCGGCGGCCGCGCCGAGATCATGGCCGGCCGCGGGTCGTTCATCGAGTCCTTCCCGCTCTTCGGGTATAACCTGAACGACTATGACGCGCTCTTCATGGAGAAGCTCGAACTCCTGCTCCAGCTGAGAGAATCCGAACACGTCTACTCGAAGGGTACGTTACGGCCGGCGCTCACAGGCCAGGGCGTCTACCCCCGACCCGTCCAGAACCCGATCCCGGTGTGGATCGCCGTCGGCGGCACGCCACAATCCGTCATCCGCGCCGGCGTGCTCGGCCTCCCGCTGGCCATCGCCATCATCGGCGGGCAGCCGGCGAGGTTCGCCCCGCTGGCCGACCTCTACCGCCGCGCCGCCGCCGAGGCCGGCCACGACCCCGCCTCCCTCCAGCTCAGCATCAACTCCCACGGCTTCATCGCCGATACCGATCAGCTGGCCGCCGATCAATCCTTCCCCTTCTTCTCCGAGGTCATGAGCCGCATCGGCCGCGAGCGCGGCTGGGCGCCCACCACCCGGGCCGACTTCGACACACAGATCGGCCCCACCGGGGCGCTCCTCGTCGGCAGCCCGCAACGGGTGATCGATAAGATCCTCTACGAACATTCCCTCTTCGGGATGACGCGCTTCCTCATCCAGTTCAGCGTCGGCACCCTACCGCACGACCAGATCATGCGGTCCATCGAGCTGTTCGGGACGGTCGTGGCGCCGGCGGTCCGGAATGCGCTGGCTGATGGGTGATAGTCGATGGTTGATCGTCAATGGTTGATCGTCAATGGTTGATGATTGATGATCTCTACTAATGCGAATCAGGAGTTGAGGCCGTATCAAATGAATTAATCTGACTGGCATTCCCCCTTTCCTCGTCTTCCCCCGGTCAAAGCCGGGGGCAGGCTCCCAACTTGATTGGGGATCCATAGGCGGCTGATCGCATGCAGCCGGGCCTTATGGAGGCTGCAGGAAGACAGGAGCACAACCTGGCTGCGTTTCGGGTACCCCGGGCGTTCTACTATTGCCCTTAAAGACGCATGTGCTGCATTTTCATGCTTCCATGGATCCCCAATCAAGTTGGGGAAGACGAACAGGGAGCGTGCGGCGGAAGCCAGTATGCGCTGTGTTTCAACTCCTGATTTAATACTTCGGACAGTTTACAAAGGAGTGCGCTGCCGCGTGACAATTCAGGCCCCTCCCCGTATCAAGTACGGGGCAGGCTCTCGAATCGAGGAGGGGCCTGATCGTCAGGAACGGTCGAGCTACAAAAAGTGTCCGAAGTATTAGATTCGCATTACTAACAATTGATCATTGACAAGTGTCATTAAGTCGTGACCCCTGTTGAGTATCATAAAGTCGTGTCCCATCCTACCGGGAAGGCAACCCGGGCAAGGACATGGCAAAGATCACTACGCTGGAAACGCGCTACGCGATTAAACAGATGATCGAAGCGGGGCAAAGCATTAAATCGATCGCCCAGGCGCAGGAGATTTCCTGTTCGACGGTAAAAAAATGGCATCGTCGGATACGTGAAGAACGGCTTGAATCTCGGATAGGGCGTCCGCCCAGGGGTGCCCTGTCGAGTTTCGATCCGGAGATCCGAAACACGCTAAGTATCATCACGGTAAATCCGTTGAATGCCTGCGACGACCGTTCAAGGTTAGAGGCTGAGGGAAGCCACATTAAACCTTGAGAAACTGTTTAGATTTGCGTATTGCATAAGGAGCAAGTCATCCCCGCGCAGGCGGGGACCCAGAAAAATGCCAGTCTAATGGCTGGATTACTTCGTAAGTCGCTTCGCTCGTTTCCCGCCTTCGCGGGAGCCTGCCCCCGGCTTTGACCGGGGGATGACGATGCCCTGTATTGTAGAAATCTCAACAGTTTGTGAACCCTTAACCTGAAACCACTCACGATAATCCGACAGGATTTACGTGAATGTACTTAGAGGCGTGCTCGAAGGCGCACCCGGCTTGGGGCCCGATCTCACGGCGGCTGGAACTGACGCGCATGACGGGGACCCCGCTTCCCAGCCACGCCACGATCGCTCGTTTTCTGCGCGAACGCAGTCAGCGGCGTTCCTATCAGCCTCACGCCGGAATCAAGGTCACTGGACCTTCTCCCACCGAGCGGGTGCACGAGTGCTGGCAGGTGGATGCGGAAGGGAACCGCTCCATCGCGCACGTGGGCCCGGTGGCGATCATCAATGTGAAGGACGTACACTCTCGGCTCTATGCCGGGAGTTACCCGGCCGTAATGAAGAGTCCACGGGGCCATCCGGCAACGGCACACTATCAGACGGGGCTCCGCTTAGCCTTCGCTCAGTTCGGACTTCCGGAGCGGATTCAGTGTGACCATGCCAGCGTCTTTTATGAGAATACGACGGCTTCGCCCTTCCCGACACGGATCCATCTCTGGCTGGCTGCTCTCGGCGTCACTCTCTGCTACAGTCGCCCGCACCAGGCCACCGATCAAGCCCATGTGGAGCGTACCCACCAGACGATCGTCAGTCAGGTGATCGAAGGAGCCGTTTTCCCCCATTGGGAAGCGCTCACAGACCGTCTTGATCAACGCCGTCATGTGCTCAATACCTTCTTTCCGTGTAGCTCGCTCCATGATCAAGCCCCGCTTCAAGCCTTCCCCGAGGCCGCCCATACCCAACGACCCTACTATCCAGAAAAAGAGGCGCAGATGCTCGACATGGAACGCGCCTTTGCCTTGATCGCACAGGGAACGTACTTCCGAGGCGTTAGCAAGGACCACACACTTTCGCTGGGCGGCCACGTTTATTATGTGCGAGAAGCCACGCCACGAAAACAGGTGCGCATCACGTTTGACGCCACGTCCCGGCAAGTGATCTTTCACGACGAGAAAGAACTCGTAATCTCCATCATGCCGATCAAAGGCATCTCCCCCGATGAACTCATGGGGCCTTTATGGCCAGCCGGGCTGCTACCCAACTTCCAGTTAGAACTCCCACTGGATTGGAAAGCGCAGGTCATCCATCAGGGGTCACGACTTTTTGATACGGCAGGGGGGTCACGACTTAATGAGACTTAACATCATTGACCATTGACCATCGATCAGCCTGTAAAGTACACATACGCCGCGAGGATCAGCACCAGCACGAGGCCCGTCGCCGCCACGTCGCGCCAGTCCCAGCTCATGCGGGTCCGCACGCGGTCGTCCTCGGTGAGGGTGCCGTAGGTGAGGCCGCTGATCTTTTCGTAGGACGGCGCCGGCGTCGCGTAACTCACGCCCACCATCACGGCGATACACACCAGGAAGATGATCAGGCTGTAGTACTGGAAGAAGATGTTGTTGATGATCCAGAGGAACGAGCCCTCCGCATAACTGAACCCGTCGCCCAGGGCTACCGGCGTGTCCACCGCCAGGCGGAAGAGCCCGAGCGCGAACCCGACGATCAGCGCCGCGAGGCACCCTTCTTTGTTCAGGCGTTTGTTGAACACCCCGAGGAAGAAGACCACGAAGATGGGCGGCGCGAGGTAGGCCTGGACGCCCTGGAGATAGTCGTACAACCCGCGCCCACCCTGGATTACCGGGATCCATGCGAGGCCGACGATCACCATCACCACCGTCGCCATGCGGCCCATCCACACGAGGCGTTGCTGGGACGCGTTGGGGCGGAAGCGGCTGTAGAAGTCCATCGTGAACAAAGTCGACGACGCATTGAACACGCCGGCGAGTGAACTCATCAGCGCCGCCAGCAGGCCGGCGACCACCAGGCCGCGGACGCCGGCGGGCAGGACGTGCGCCACGAGCATCGGGAACGCCGCCTGCGCGTTTTCCCGGATCAACTCGCCGTTTCCGTCGAGCAAGGCATCCCGGAACGCCGGCACCTGGCCCGTTTTCGCCAGCGCGAACGTGATCATGCCGGGGACGATGAAGATGAAGACGGGCAGCAGCTTCAGCACGGCCGCCGCGATCGTGCCGCGGCGCGCCTCGGTGATGTTGGCCGCCCCGAGCGTCCGCTGGACGATGTACTGGTCGGTCGTCCAGTACCACAACCCGATGATCGGCGCGCAGAAGAGCATCCCCAGCCACGGGTACTGGTTGTTAAAATACCAGGCCATCTCATTCACCTCTTTCACGGGCGCCCAGGTGGCCTCCATGCCCATCGGCACCAGCGGCTTCCACAGGTTGAACATCTCGGAGCCGAGGACGGCGTACAGCTGATCCCACCCGCCGATCGCCCTCAGGCCGTAGATCAACACCAGAAACGAGCCCAGCACCAGAATCAGCGTCTGCAGCGCCTCGGTATAGGCGACGGCGCGCATCCCGCCCATCGCCGTGTACACCCCGGTGAACACGATCACGAGAATCGATCCCAGCCAGAAACTATTCAGCCCCATGAACGACATCTCGGGGAGCAGGACGCTGAACACGACGCCGCCGGCGAAGATGCCCACGGCGATTTTGGTGAGCACATAGGCCACAAGGGAGATGATGGACAGCAGCGTCCGCGAGGCCGGCGAGAAGCGACGCTCCAGGAACTCGGGCATCGTGAACACCTGCGACCGCATGTAGAACGGGGCCATGATCCACCCGAGCACCAGAAGGCACCAGGCGTGTAACTCGTAATGCGCCAGCGCGACGCCGTCCGTGGCCCCTGCGCCTGCCAGCCCGACGAGGTGCTCGGAGCCGATGTTGGAGGCGAAGATGGAGGCGCCAACGATGAGCCAGCCCAGGTGCCGGCCGGCGAGGAAGTAGTCGGCCGTGGTGTCGGTCTTCTGACGGATCACCCACCAGGCCAGGCCGAGGATGACGAGGAAATAGCCGGCGATGACGAACCAGTCGATGGGGTCGAGGATACTCATGGGCGTTGAGGCAAGTGATGACGATGGCGCGAGGCGCAAACGACGGAGTATAACGTCTTGGACTCAAAACGCAAAACCGCGCATCATCCATCAAAAAGCGTATCTTCCCCCATCAAACTCGTTTTCAACTTTCGCCAGGACCATGCCTACCCCGATAACCCGCGCCCTCCCCACCCTCGCCGGCGCCATCGCCCTCACCCTGCTTGCCATCGGCTGCCAACCCTCTGGCGACCCTGGGCTGCCGCTCCGCGCCGGCGACCACATCATGCTCATCGGCAACAACCTGTGCTCGCGCATGATGAACTACGGGCACTTCGAGACCGAACTGCAGGTCCGCTTCCCCGATAGCTTGCTCACCGTCCGCAACATGTGCGACGGCGGCGACACCCCCGGCTTCCGCCCCCACTCCGGCCGCAACGACCCCTGGGCCTTCCCTGGCGCCGAGCAGTTCCAGGCGGAAAACGCCACCCCCTCGGGCAGCGAAGGCCATCTCGAGAAGCCCGACGAATGGCTCACACGCCTCGGGGCGGATGTCATCCTGGCGTTTTTTGGGTTCAATGAATCCTACGCCGGCCCCGAAGGCCTCGCCAATTACAAAGCCGAACTGGACGCGTTCGTCAAACACACCCTCGCCCAGCGCTACAACGGCGAAACACCCCCGCGCCTCGCCCTCGTCTCCCCCATCGCCTACGAGGATTTGACCGACCGTTTCGACCTGCCAGACGGCTCAAGCGAAAACGCGAACCTGGCCCTGTATACCGATGCCATGCGCGAGGTGGCCGCCGCCAACCAGGTGTATTTCCTCGATGCCTTCGCCGCGTCGCGTGAGTGGTTCGAGGGTGGCGATGCGCTCACGATCGACGGCGTCCAGCTCAACGACACCGGCTACGCCCGCTTCGCCACGCTCCTCGCCGACGCCGTGTTCGGGAAGGTCCGCCCCGCCGCCGCGGCGAACCGCGACCTCGTCCGTGAAGCCGTGCTCGAGAAGAACTGGTTCTGGCACAACGACTTCAAGATCCCCAACGGAGTGCATGTGTTCGGCCGGCGGTACAACCCCTTTGGACCGGACAACTACCCGTTCGAGCTGGAGAAAATCCGCCAGCTGACGGCCATCCGCGATACCGCCATCTGGATGGCCACCCGCGGCGATCGGATGAACCTCGCCGCCGCGGACGCGAAGACACGTCCCCTGCCGCCCGTCGCCACCAACTACGAGGACCCGAACGGCGGCAACGGTTCGATGGAATACCTCTACGGCCAGGACGCGCTGGACCGCCTCACGGTGCCGGAAGGCTATAAAATCGATCTCTTTGCCTCGGAGGTCGAATTCCCGAACCTCGCGAACCCCGTCCAGATTTCCTTCGACAATAAGGGCCGGCTCTGGGTGGCCGTCATGCCCACCTACCCGCACTGGAAACCCGGCGACCCGAAACCGGACGACAAGCTGCTCATCTATGAGGACACGGATGGGGATGGGAAAGCGGATAAGGAGACCGTGTTCGCCGGCGGACTCCACATCCCCGTCGGGTTCGAGTTCGCGCCCGAAGGCGTGTACGTGTCGCAGGGTACCAACCTCGTCCTCCTCACCGACACCGACGGCGACGACCGGGCCGACTCAAAAGAGATCATCCTCAGTGGTTTCGACGACCACGACACGCACCACGTCATCAGCGCCTTCGCGGCCGACCCTTCCGGCGCCCTGTACATGGGCGAAGGCGTTTTTCTGCATACGAGCGTCGAAACGCCCTACGGGCCCGTCCGCGGCACCAACGGCGGCTTCTTCCGCTACAGCCCGCAACGGAAACACCTGGAGCGCGTCGCCCAGCTCTCCATCCCCAACCCGTGGGGCATCGCGTTCGACGAGTGGGGGCAGAACTTCTTCGCCGAGACCTCCGGGCCGGACGTCCGCTGGATGCAGCCGGGATCGGTGAAGCCGAGGTACGGCGAGGCCACGCATAAATCCAAAAACCTGATCGAGGAAGCCCATCGGGTGCGGCCGACGTCCGGACTTGAGTTTGTCTCGAGCCGGCACTTCCCCGAGGAGGTCCAGGGCGACCTCCTCATCAACAACACGATCGGGTTTCTGGGGATGAAAATGCACGCCGTGGCCGACGACGGCACCGGCTACGCTACCCGGCACCGGGTGGATCTCGTTACCTCCACCGACCCCAACTTCCGTCCGGTGGACATGGAGTTCGCGCCGGACGGCTCGCTGTATTTCATCGACTGGCACAACGTCCTCATCGGCCACATGCAGCACAACGCGCGCGATCCGCTGCGCGACCATGTCCACGGCCGCATCTACCGGATCACCTACCCGTCGCGCCCGCTCGTCGTGCCGGCGCCCGTGGACGGCGCCAGCATCGACCAGCTCCTCGAAAACCTCAAGCTGCCCGAATTCCGCACCCGCTACCGCACCCGCCGCGAGCTGCGCGAGTACCCGGCCGCCGAGGTGCTGCCGAAACTCAAAGCCTGGGTTGCCGCGCTCGACCCAACCGATCCTCGCTACGAGCACCACGTGCTTGAGGCGTTGTGGACCTCCTGGGGGCTGGACGCGGTGGATGAGGCCCTGCTCCGTCAGATGCTCCAGGCCAAGGACTTCCGCGCCCGCGCCGCCGCCGCCCGCGTGCTCCGGTACACGGGGCACCAGGTGGCCGACCAGCCGCAGCTGCTCATGGCCGCCGCCCGCGACCCACACGGACGTGTCCGCCTCGAAGCCATTGTCGCCGCCTCGTGGCTCGACCGGGAAACGGGCCTCGCCATCCTCAACGAAGCCGCGGCCTTCAAAGGCGCCAGCGATCTCGCCGCGGGCATCCCGGGCGAGACAGTCGCAGACGCCACGCTCGACGACTGGATGATCCATGCCTACACCACGGCCCTGGCCCACCTGAACGGCGAGTCCGTCCGCGCCAGCCCCGCGCCGGCGGAGGCGACCTCGCTGACGGGCGCCGATCTGGCGATCTTCACGAAAGGCAAGGAGATCTACGACCGCGAAGGCTACTGCATAACCTGCCATATGCCCGACGGCAAAGGACTTACCGCTTCGGGCTTCCCGCCGCTCGCCGGCTCTGAATGGGTCGTGGGCGATGAAGAGCGGCTCATCAAATTGACGCTGAAAGGGCTCTACGGCCCGATCGAAGTCATGGGGCAGTCCTACCCCGGCCTCGTCCCCATGACGCCGTTCGGCGGGCTGCTGAACGACGAGGAGATCGCCGCCGTCCTTACCTTTGTGCGCAACGCGTTCGGCAACCAGGCGCCTCCCGTGGCGCCGGCCACCGTCGCCCGTGTTCGCGCCGCCACCGCCAACCACACCGGATTTTATACCCCCGCCGAATTGTAATCGATATGCTCCAAGAAACCATCTCAAACGCCATAAAAGACGCCATGCGGGCCAAGGACAGCCTGCGCCTGAATGCCCTGCGCGGCATCAAGACGGCGTTCACCAACGAACTCGTCGCCACCAAGCGCACGCCGCAGGACACCCTGACGGACGACGAGGCGATCACCGTCATCGCGCGCATGACCAAGCAGCGGCGGGACTCCATCGATCAGTTCACGAAGGGCGGCCGGCTCGATCTCGCCGAGAAGGAAGCCGAGGAACTCGCCATCCTCGAAACCTTCCTGCCCACCCAGCTATCCCGCGAAGACGTGCTCCAGATCGTGAAGGCCAAACAGGCGGAGCTGGGCGTGACGGACAAGGCGAAAGCCGGCATGCTGATCGGCGCCCTGATGAAAGAACTGAAAGGAAAAGCAGACGGGAAGCTGGTGAAGGAGGTGGTGGAATCGCTGTTTGGGTAGGCGTAGAGACGCAAAATTTGTCAGGCTCCGTAGAGTTATGTCCAAGGAATGCGCTGCAAAGTTGTGACTCTGATTGCTTTGTCACGCAGCTCCGCATGCAGTTTTGGCTACTTCCTCATTTAATGCCGTCATCCCCCAGTCAGGCCGGGGGCAGGCTCCCGACCCCGATCGGGAAACGAAGGCTGGCTTGCCAGCCTGACTTACGGAGTAATCCATACAAGTTATAACGATGCACAAAACACTGCCCGGAACCGCAAGTGAGGCATTCTGAAATCTTCATGGATCCCCGCGTTCGCTTCGTATAAAATCGTCGGATCGGTACCAGGGCTCGTTTTCGGATTACTTGCTCGACGGTAACGTAACAAGAAACGTCGTCCCTGCCCCCTCCACGCTCTCCACGGCCAGCGTGCCGCCGTGGCCGCGGGTCACGATGTCGTAGCTCAGACTCAGCTCCAGACCCGTACCACTGCCAGCCGGCTTCGTCGTAAAAAACGGTTCGAAGATTTTATCCCGGACGTGATCCGGGATCCCAGGACCGTTGTCCGTCACCCGGATCACGGTTGCCCCCGCCACTCGCCGCGTCGAGACCGTAACGGCCGGCGTGTACGACGCTCCGTCCCGACGACGCCGCTCCTCCACCGCGTCGAACGCGTTGTTGAACAGATTCACGAGCACCTGTCCGATCTGCTGCGGGACGAGATCGACCTCGCCGGCCGCCGGGTCATACTCCCGCACAATGGCCACCTCGAAACCGGGCCGATGCGCCCGTACCCCATGGAAGGCCAGATCGACGTATTCGTTCACCAGGGTGTTGAGCGCCATCCGTTGCCGTTCACCCGAAGCCCCGCTGGCGTGGCGCATCATCGACTGCACGATCCGGTCTGCCCGCTGGCCGTGCTCGACCACGATCCGGGCGTTACGCTGCAGGTCCGTCAGCAGTTCATCGACCGGCGCGCCGGTATCCAGCGCCTCGCGCAGTTCGCCGGCGAGTTCGTCGTTCAGGCCGGCGAAATTGGTGATGAAGTTGAGCGGGTTTTTGATCTCGTGGGCGATGCCGGCCGTCAGCGCGCCCAGCGAAGCCAACTTTTCCTGCTGGATGAGCTGCTGCTGGGTGGTCTTGAGCTGGGTGTAGGCTTTTTCGATCTCGTGAGCCTGCGCCAGCTCGCGCTCGCGGGTGCGCTCGCGCTCTTGCAGGACGATCCGGCGGCGCTGGAGACGGTCGACACCAAATACCATGGCCGTCAGGATCAGGCCGTACAGGATGTAGGCCCAGGTCGTGCGCCACCAGGGTGGGAGGATACGAAAGTGAACGGTCGCCGGCGCACTCCAGTCGCTGCCTCCGTTGGCCGCCCGGACGGAAAAGGTGTAGTCGCCGGGGTCAAGATTGGTATAGCGCGCAGAGCGTGCTTCCCCGACGTTCTGCCAATCCTGCTCGTAGGGCTCAAGACGGTACTGGTGCCGATTGCGCTCGGGATGGGTATAGTAGAGTGAAGCGTATTTCAGGGAAACGTCGTTATCGTCGAAGGCGATCTCGTAGGGCGCATCAACTCGGTCCGAAGCGACGAGGCCCGGTATCAACGATCGATCGAGTGCGCTTATGTCCGTGATGGCGAGATCGATCGATGCCGTACGCTCCTGGTCCTTTTTGGGGTCGAAGAAAAGCAGCCCGGCGATTCCTCCAAACACTAACGTACCGTCCCGACGCATCGTGGCATCGAGGTCGGCAAACTGCGGGAGATAACCGTCAGCTATTGTGTAATCTTTCAGGGATCGATATCCGGGTCGATAGCGCCACAAGGACAGACTCGTGGCCAGCCAGAGATCGCCGTCACCATCTATTCTCAGATGAAGAATCGTCGCCTGTTTGAGAGCCGTTGAGGCCAACGCAAGACTGAAGTCTTCGTCTGAAGACGGATCCAAGCGGTACAAGCCCCGAGATGCGGCTACCCAGATCAGACCGTCCGGCCCCAGGGCCATGTCGTGAATGTCCTGACCGGTCAGAAACAGGGACGGATTGCCCATGTCCGATACGATACGAACAAGGCCTCGGACCTGCCCTTGCGCGAGTGCTGGTTTGCTAATCCACAACGCTCCTGATCCATCTCTAAGAAATCGAGCGCGACCGGTCTTCGACCCATCCGAAAAATTGGAGAGCGCATCGGGCTGATCCCATACGAGTCGATCGGTGTCGAAACGATAGATCCCGTTGCCTGAAGACACCCATACCCAGGGCTGCACGGAATCGACAAATAGGCTAGTCAGATTGTTCGCTTCAATGGCGTGGCCTTCGGCTTCCACAAGGAAATAGGAGAAAGTGGATGTGGAGGGATCGAATCGATTGAGCCCACCCCCTCTTGTTGCTATCCAGATTATGCCGTTCTGATCCTGCCCTATGTCGCTAATCCAGTTATGGTTTGGTCCGCTATGCCCTAGCGGATCAACTGGGAAAAACGTTTCAAAACCGGTGCGATCCCGTCGGATCAGCGTATGCGGATAGGGGGCCGTCCAGAGATTCTCCGCCGCATCTTCGAAAACGTCCCAGTTGTTATGGAACTGCTCATCGACCACGAAAGGACTAGACCGAGGTGTGGCCAGTAACACGCCGGCGTCCAGCGAGCTGATCCAGACCACCCCATCTTGTGTGCGGTACAGCCGCCAGGTATTGACGAATTCGGAAGCGACGGGACGGACGGCTTCTAAGAATTCAGTTCGAGACGCGGGCGGCGACCCGATAGCCATGTGAAAGACGCCAGTCCCATACTCCGAGATGAGTAGATCGCCTTCCTGTCCTTCGAGTAGATCGACAACCCACTGATTTCGTGACCCCGGTATGCCCAGTCTGGAGAAACGATCCTCGGCGGATTCGTAGAGATACAACGCATTCTCTGTACCTATCCACATCTGCGCACTAGAGTCTTGCAGCAGGGCAAAGACGCGGCTGTCATCCATCCCTTTCGCACCATGGCCGAGATACGTACGAAACGTTCGCCGATCTCGACTGAATCGTATCAATCCACCGTCCTTCTTGTAACCGCCCACCGCGCCTGTCGCTACCCACAAATCACCCTCTCGATCCTCCAAAAACTCCCATACCTGCACCTGAAGAAAACCATTTGTTGCAGGATCAGGAACAAAATGCTCGAAAGCTTCGATCCCCTTTCGACGGTAGTTGATGTGCCCGGCGTTTGCGCCCACCCAAAGTGTACCGTCCCGATCCTCGTATAGCGCCGTCACACTGTTGTGGCTCAACGACCCGGGATCGTCAGGTTCATGTACGAAACGTTCGAAAGAATCAGACGAGGCATCGTACCGATTGAGGCCGTGGCTATACGTACCCACCCAGAGCGTGCCCCCGCGATCCACGAGCAGCGTTTCGCATCCATTGTCGCTGAGCGAATGGGAGTCCTCCGGGTCGTGCCGGTAAAAGACGGATTCCCAGCCGTCATAGCGCACCACGCCTTCGGCCGTGCAGATCCACATGAATCCATGGTGATCCTGGACGACTTCCGTGACGCGGTTGCCCAGCAAACTGCCGTCTTCCACCGATAGCCGGCGCGTCTCGTAGTCCTGTGCTTGAACAGGTCGAAGATGGGCAATGGCCACCCAAACAAGTAACCCGATTACGAACGCTTTACGGCTCATACCCTACCCCTGTACGGCAACGCCCGCACCGTCAAATCGGGCCTTCGTGATGCGCCGACGCACCCCTCCACAGGGCACATGACGCGAACGGGCTCGGCGCCTTGATCCTCGCCCAGCAGCGTCATGGGTCCCAGAATAACGCGCTCTGACCAATCGCGTACCGTCAAAACGTACATCACAGACTTCATACCTTACACCCAAGTATCTAGAATTGATATTACGTAGGACCCACCCGGCTATATCACGACTTCGGCCGTTGATCTCGGATCATCGCCTTGATCCGTTCTTTCAGCGCGCCGAAATCGATCGGCTTCGTCAAGTAGCCGTCGCAGTTGCATTCTTCAGCCTTCTCGCGGTACGAGTCGCTCCCGTAGGCCGTCATCATGCAGACCGGAACAGGGGGCGGCTCCGCCTTGATCCGGCACAACAGCTCCAACCCGGTCATTCCCGGCATGTTGATGTCGCTGAGCACCAGCACGACATCGGTTTTACCCTGGCGTTCGAGCACTTCCAGGGCTTCTTCTCCGGAAAAAGCAAAGAGTAAATCGAGTTCGCCCTGGCGCATTTCGCGTCGGAACTGTTGCCGGAAAAGGAATTCCACGTCGCGCTCGTCGTCGACTACCAGGATGTTCAGGGCCATGAGATTTCAGGGTTCCGGGTTCAGGGTTCTGGGTTCAGAGTTCCGGGTAAGCGAACCTGTATCGCGCGATCACCCGGAACTCCGAACCCGGAACACGACGACCGCATTCGGCAATTTCAACACGAAACGCATAACGTGCAACGCCGTAACGTGTAACGTCAATTCGTAACGAATCACCCCCGATACCGCAGCGCCAGCACCGTCAGGTCGTGCGCGAGCGGGGTGTCGCCGGCGTGGTCCATCACGGCCCGTACGACAGCGCGGATGAGACGGGCCGGCTCGGCGTCGTGGTCCTCAAGGAGCCGGGCGGCCAGCCGCTCGGCCGAGAACGCGCGGCCCTGGGCATTCAACGCACGGGTGACGCCTTTGGTGACCAGAAACAGCCCATCGCCCGGGCGGAGGGACAACTGGCGGGTCGGGTAGTCGTACACGGGCTGTCGCCAGATGGGCGGCGCGGCATCCGCGTCGTCGAGCGGCTCGACACGGCCGCCAGCCGCAAGCACATACGGAGCGGGGTGCCCGGCGTTGGCGTACTCGACGATGCCCGAGGCGGGGTCCAGCACGCCGTAAAACACGGTTACGGCCTGGTCCGAAAAACCCTCCGGGAAAAGAAGTCGGTTCATCGCCGACAGGCAGGCGCCAGGGGAATCGTATTGCCGGCCGGCGCTCTTCAGGAACGTGTGGCTCATGGCCATGAAGAGCGCGGCCGAGACCCCCTTGCCGGCGGCGTCGCCCATGACGAAGCCGAGGCGACCGTCGTCCCACTCAAAAAAGTCGTAAAACGTCCCGCTCACGTCCCGCGCCGTCGTCGTGAACGCATACACGCCCACGTTTTTCCGTTCGGGAAACGAAAGCGGTAGGATGGCCTCCTGGATGCGTCGCGCCACTTCCATTTCTTGCTGGATGGCGGCCACCTGTTGCTGGGCGCGCCGGGCCTTGCGATGCAGCTGCAAGTCTCGCCAGGTTTTTTCGATGGTGATTTCCAGGTCGCTGAAATCGATGGGTTTGGTGATAAAATCGAACGCGCCCCGGTTCATGGCCGTGCGGATATTTTTCAGATCTCCGTAGGCCGACACCACCACGGTTTTCAGGCTGCGGTCCGACTCTCCCAATCGGGCCAGCAGTGTGAGGCCGTCCATCCTGGGCATGTTGAGGTCCGTCAACACAAGCGAGATTTCAGGATCGGCCTCGACGGCGCGGAGCGCCTCCTGCCCGTCGCCGGCGAACGTGAAGCTCCATGCGCTGGCGACCAGTTGACGGCGGAATTTCTGCCGCATCAGCAGCTCCATCTCGGGCTCGTCGTCCACCACGAGGATTCTCACAGGGCCACTCTCCGGGCCGGCGAGAATCGGTTCCGTCTCGCCCCAAGCGGGCGCCTCGGACTCGAGCACGGCGTGGGCGAGCGCCGAACGGTCGGCAAACCGCTGCTGGACCGATTTGAGGTCTCGAATCAGTTCCTCCATCGACGCATACCGGGCGTCGGCGGGTTTTGAAAGGGCCTTCTCGATCAGGCGCGCCAGCTGAAGCGGAACGCCGGCGCGCAACCCCGTCACCGGCTGGGGGTCCACGTTCAGCACAGCGTACAACGCGGCGTGCCGGTAATCGCCCGGAAACGCGCGTTCGCCGGCGATCATCTCGTACAACACAGCGCCCAGGCTCCAGATATCGACCCGATGATCGATCGTTTCCCCCCGGGCCTGCTCGGGCGCCATGTAGGCCGCGGTGCCGAGGAGTGTACCGATTCGCGTGATGCGCTCGCCGCCAGAAAACCTCGCAAGCCCGAAGTCGAGGATCTTGACCCGGTCGTTGCCAACGACCATGATGTTCGCCGGCTTTATGTCTCGGTGGACGATCCCGCGCAGATGGGCGTGCGCCAGGCCTTCCGCGGTCTGCACGGCGAGGTCGAGCGCTACATTGATCGGCAACGAGCCGCCGGCGAGCCGGGCGTCCAGCGTCTCCCCATCGTAATACCCCATGACGATGAAAAAATGGCCATCCGCCGTCTCGTTGACCTCGTACACCGTGCAGATGTTGTCGTGGTCGAGGGCCGAGGACGCGCGCGCTTCCTGCATGAATCGGCGTCGGGCCTGCTCATCTTCCTTCAGCAGCGGAGGCAAAAACTTGAGGGCCACCGTGCGATGCAGTCGGGTATCCTCCGCCTTGTACACCACGCCCATCCCACCGCTGCCGAGATGCTGAACGACCCGGTAATGGGCGACATCCTTCCCGACCAACAGGAAAGGATCGGGCGAAAAGTCGCCGGAGACCTGATTCCCCGCGGCTTTACCCTGATCTACTTTTTCCAGACCGCGGAATTTTGGAAAGCGGTTGGCGTCCAGCCGTTTGAAGTACGCCGGCGCCTGCGAATACGCCGCCAGGATCGCCTCCACCTCGGCCCGGAGCCCCGTATCCGAGCCGCACGCCTCGTTCAGGAAATCAACACGCTCCTCGGGCGGCAGCGCCAGGACGCTAACGACCAGTTCACTCAAATCATGCCAGCTTTCGGAGTCCATCTGTGCGGGCCGTGAAGCAACGTTGTGTTTGGCTGTAGGGGCACGAAATGGTGTGTCCGCCTATCGCTTCCCCACGGCATAACATACGGTCCTGCCGCGATCATCACAATGTCGTGAGGGCATGCCGCCTGAATTCAGACTCGCCGTACCAAAAAAAGGCCGGCCCCCGCACTGCGCGTGGGCCGGCCTGTTACGCTTTTTGTAGCAGATCAAATCACATCGACGACGGCGGCACAATGCCCTTGATGCGCATGTACGTCACCAGGTTGCCGTAGTGCTCGTAGTTGTGCGCAGAGTTGAAGGCCATGATCGCCGAGGCGGCCATCTCCATCCCGAAGAGGTTCTTGATCTCGGCGCCGGACGCGTCCGTCATGCCACCGTACACGCCCGAGCAGTAATCAAACGCCGTCTTGAGGGCGGCGACGATCTGCGGCTTCGTCGTGGCGGTTTCCTCGTAGTTCTCCTTGGCGGGGCTCTCTTCGCCTGCGACCGTCGAGCAGAAGGCGAACTGAGCGTTGGCGACGTGGGCCAGGATCTGGCCGGCCGTGCGCACGTCCTCGGTGGGCTTGAAACTGTATAGCGACTCGTCCATCATGTCGGCGGCTTTCATGATGTTGTTCGCCGTGATGTCGTGGAGGCCTTTCAGCGAACCCGTAACGGGTCCTTCTTGCGCATTCGCGATGGTCGGCAGCGCGAAAACGAGCGCGAACAGGAATGCTTGGGCGCGAAGTGTTTTCATTGGATGGGTAACCCTCAGTATGGCTTGTCGTGGCAATACGCGGCGGAGACGCGACCCTCGCCCTCCACCATCGCGTGGCCAAACATACGCTCTACATACGCTTAGGTTCGTAACTGCCTACTCCGCTGTCGGCGCTCAGGCCAGGATCGACTCGATGACGCGGCCGGGTATGTCCCGCGTGTCGTCAAAGACACGTATCCCGCGCCTGATGCGGACTGGGTTCAGATGGAGTTCTGACCGGAGACACACACGAGGCAGGCGATTATACATAAGGTTCAGACAAAGGCTTGCGCACCGTCGCCCATATTGCTATCTATATAGACATTCTTCGTTACACTAATCACCGGCCATGAACGACAGCCTGACAGCGGCCGCGGACGTACGAGCCAGCACGTGTGCGACGCCACCTTCTACCGGACTTATGGGCGAACGCGAGCTGCTGCGGGCCAGTACGCAGTTGAAGGCCCTCGCTCATCCCGTGCGCCTCCGGATGGTAGAGCTCATCCAGGCCCATGGCGGTGAGATCTGCGTGTGCGCCTTCGAGCAGCATGTTGAGGTGAAGCAGCCAACCATCTCACATCACCTCAAAATCCTTCGAGAGGCAGGGTTGCTGCGGAGCCGGCAGGAAGGCACATGGGTCCACCACAGCCTGGAATCCTCCGCCTTCCAAACCCTGAAAAGCCTTCTGGCGACGCTGGCCAGCAGTTGACTGGCTCCCTTTACTGGCTCTCTTTTTTTGCTCCCATATATCGATAACTATCGATTCAATAACCCCATTACCTGACTAACTACCATGACCATCAAGATACCCGGCCCGGGATGTGGAAATTGCCGCAATCTGGAGCGGAACAGCCGCGAGGCGCTCGGCATGCTGGCGCTGTTTTTCTCCGCGCCGGCGCTCTCGATCATGGCTCTCGGTTACACGTTCAATCTCACCTTTTAGGACGCTCTCGAGGGTCCCCCTACTCCCATCCCACCTACTGAACGCGTGGAACTCCAACCCGGCGCCTGGCGCGCCTACCTTGCCGAACTCATCGGCACCTTCGCCCTGGTCTTCGCCGGCACAGGAGCTATCGTTGTCAACGAGGTGTCAGGTGGCGCCGTCACCCATGTGGGGATTGCGCTTACGTTCGGGCTCGTCGTCATGGCCGTCATCTACGCCATCGGTGAGGTCTCGGGCGCCCACCTGAACCCGGCCGTCACGCTCGGCTTTTTTGTCGCGGGTCGTTTTCCGGGGAATCGCATCGCCCCCTACATAATGGCACAGTTCATCGGCGCCGTCGGCGCCAGCGTTACGCTACGTCTGCTTTTTCCTGCCGAGGCCTCGTTGGGTGCAACGCTGCCAGCCGGGGCACCGATGCAGAGTTTCGTTTTCGAGTTCATCCTCACCTTCTTGCTCATGTTTGTCATCCTCTGCGTGGCCATCGGGGCCAGAGAGCAGGGACTCATGGCCGGCGCGGCCATCGGAGCGACCGTCGGCCTCGAGGCCCTCTTCGCCGGCCCCATCTGCGGCGCTTCGATGAACCCGTTCCGATCCCTCGCGCCGGCGCTCGTAGCCGGCGAACTCACCCACCTGTGGATCTACCTCACCGCCCCGGTGCTGGGCGCCATGGCGGCCGTCATCGCCTACCGCGGGGTCTATGGTGCATCCACACAGCCGACGATCTGATGGCCTCCATGTTCTACCCTGCCGTCCGGCAAACCATCGACGCCCTGCTCGCCCAAGCCGACCTCATTCCGGCTGAACGCAAGGCGGCCCTCGACACCCTGACCGACTACATCACCCGGAGACGCGCACAGGGTGGACCCGTCCAACTCGTGTTTATCTGCACCCACAACTCGCGCCGGAGCCATATCAGCCAGATCTGGGCCGCGACAGCCGCGGCGTATTATGGGCTGGAGGACGTGCGGTGTTATTCGGGCGGGACCGAGGCAACCGCCTTTAACCCACGCGCCGTGGCCGCCATTAGGCGCGCCGGCTTCCAGATAGAAAACCCCGGCGGTCCTAACCCTCCTTACCGTGTCCTCTTCGCCGCCGATGCGCCGGCGGTGGAGTGTTTCTCGAAGATATACGACGACCCCACCAACCCGCACTCCGACTTCGCTGCCGTCATGACCTGCTCCGACGCCGACGCCAACTGCCCGTTTATCCCCGGCGCCACTCGGATTGCCCTCACATATGAGGACCCCAAGGCGGCCGACGATACATCGCAAGAAACCGCTCGGTATGATGAAAGGGTACGGCAAATCGGCCGCGAACTGCTCTGGGCGATGGGGCGGGTCTGACGTGCCGGCCGTGTCAGTGCTGCCCCTGCGCGTGGCTTCCGTGATCGGCTAGCTGGGCGCCGAACCAGGCGTGGAGGGCCGTAATACGCGCGGGGTCCTCGGTGGTGTACAGGACTTCGCATCCGTTGGTCAGCGCGGTGTAGGCGATCTGAATCCGGTCGTGCCCCATAACGAGTTCGTGGAGACCGGCCATCTGCTCGCCAGCATATAAAGCACAACAGCCGCCTACCGGATGGGTGGACGGCTGTTGGGGTTGTGCGCCCGGGAAGATTCGAACTCCCGACCTTCTGATCCGTAGTCAGACGCTCTATCCAGCTGAGCTACGGGCGCGTGGTAGTGTCCTGGGTATCGATGTAGAGCGGGACGCATAATAATGCGGTCGTGCCGGCTCTGCAAACGAAGGACCGATGAAACGTGTGTGAGCTTGCATCGGTTTCCTGACGCCGGCTCTCACCCCCCATCCGCGGGGAAGATCCCCGAGCCGGCGAGAAAATAGAAGTGATTCGTCGGCCCGTGACCCCGCCCGATCGGCAGGCCGTGACGGATGGCCTCCGTGACATACCGCTTCGCCCGCCCGACCGCTTCCTCCATCACAAACCCGCGCGCCAGCAAGGCCGCAATCGCCGAGGCATACGTGCACCCGGTGCCGTGGGTGTGCGGCGTATCGATGCGGGGGGTGCTGAACTCGGTGAACACGGCGCCGTCGTACAGGATGTCGATCGCGTCCGTCTCCCCTTCGAGGTGACCGCCTTTCACCAGTACATACGCCGGACCCATGGCATGGAGCCGGCGCGCAGCCTCGCGTGCGTCGTCGGCGGTGCGAATCGAACGTCCGGTGAGATGGGCCGCCTCGTGGGCATTCGGGGTGAGGAGGGTAGCCAGCGGAAAAAGATCCGAGATGAGCCGCCCCGTGGCGTCGTCGCTGATCAGCTTGAAGCCAGTCGTAGAAATCATGACGGGGTCGACGACCAGCGGCTTCGCCGCGCGATGGCGAAGTGCGCCGGCGACAACCTCGATGATCGCGGCCGACGACAACATGCCGGTCTTCACCGCGCCGATCGCGATGTCGTCAAATACGGCGTCCAGCTGCGCCTGGATGAGGTCGACCGGTAGATCAAACGCCCGCGTCACGGCCACGGTGTTCTGGGCCGTGATGGCCGTCAGCACCGACGCCGAAAAGACACCGTGCGCCTCCATGGCCTTGATGTCCGCCTGAATCCCCGCCCCGCCCCCGGAGTCGCTGCCGGCAATCGTCAGGGCCACTGGCTTGGTAGTGTGTCGCTGGTTTTCCATCATTCCCCAATCGCTATTCGCTAATCGTCTGTTCACTACTCGCTAATCCGATATCTTCTGACCGCCGCTTCCACATCGGCCTCCCCCAGAATCCCCGACACCACCGCCACGCCGTACGCGCCGGCGGAGCGGCATTCGGCTACCCGTTCCGGCGTCACCCCGCCGAGGGCGAATACCGGCAGGGCGACCGCGGCGCAGCAGGCGGCCAGGGCATCGAGGCCCGCAGCCGAAGCGCCGGGCTTGCTTGTAGTGGGATAAACCGGGCTAAAAAAGAGATAGTCGGCGCCCTGCGTCTCCGCCGCCCGGGCGTCGGCGAGGGTGTGGGCCGAGTAGCCAATCCACACATCCGGACCCAGTACGCGGCGCGCGTGCTCGACCGAGGGACCGCGGCTCCCCAGATGCACGCCGGCCACGCCGGAGCCGGCATATTCGGCCCTCGTATTCACCGAAACAAACACGGTCGGATCGATGCGCCGCACGAGATCGCCCACGGCCACGCCGAAGGAACATGCATCGGCGGCATGGTCCCGCAACTGTACCCAGCCAATGCCGGCCGAGACGGCCTCGATTACCCGTTCCTGGATCGCAGGATCTGTAAACCGATCGGCCACGAGCACCGTCCTCGGCAGCCGACCACCGAGCAGACGTTCACCACTCAACGGGATGCGCCCCCAACGTCTATCCGGCCTTCTTCCGGCGACGATGCCTTTGCATAAAATCGGCGCGGGATCCGGCCGGCGCGGTACGCCTCGCGGCCGGCGATGACGGCGTGCCGCATCGCCGAGGCCATCGTAACCGGGTGCTGCGCGTTGGAGATGGCGGTATTGAGCAGGATGCCGTCATAGCCCAATTCCATCGCCTTCGCGGCGTCGCTGGCGGTGCCGATGCCGGCGTCGACGAGTAGCGGGACGTAGTCGATCAGGTCCCGAATCAGGCTCAAGTTGTAGGGGTTGACAAGCCCCATACCGCTCCCTATAGGCGAGGCCAGCGGCATCACGGCCGCACACCCCATGTCGGCCAGCTTACGGCAAGTGATGGGGTCGTCGTTGCTATACGCCATGACGGTAAATCCGTCGTCAATCAACGTTTTTGCGGCCTTGAGCAACTGCTCTACATCCGGCATCAGCGTCTCGTGATCGCCGATCACTTCCAGTTTGATCAGATCGGTTTCCAACGCCTCGCGCGCGAGCTGGGCCACGAGCACAGCCTCCTTCGCCGTATAACAGCCGGCCGTATTCGGCAGCAGCCGGTATCCATGGGAGCGTAGCAGATCGAGCAGACTCTCCTCCCCCTGATCCGCGAGATTCACCCGCCGGATCGCCACCGTCACTAGCTCCGTCTTCGCCGCCGCCAGGGCATCGAGCAATACCTGGAGGTTCGGATACCCACTGGTGCCCAAAAGCAGCCGTGAAGTAAACACGTACTCGCCCACCCGAAAGGAGTCGGTGTCGCCTACGATCAGCCGATCATGAGTCATCATCTCTTACCTTACCTCTCCCTTTTCACTTTCCACTTTCCACTTTTCACTTTCCACCTTTCACTTCCCTTTTCCCTTTTAACTTTTACCTTTTAACTTTTCGTTCATCCTCCTTGCCGCGCCGTCACAATCTCCACCCGGTCGCCGGCCTGGAGCACCGTCGCCCCCCATTCGGAGCGGCGGACGATCTCGTCGTTGATGGCGACGGCCACGCCGCGCGCGTCTCCCGGTGAAATCCCAAGGTCGCGCAATACATCCGGCAGCCAGGTGTCGGGTGCGATCGTACGGTCGGTTCCGTTGATGCGGACGGTTAGGATGTCGGTCATGGCTTCAGGCAACGATTTAGTCATCCCCGCGCAGGCGGGAAACGAGCGAAGCGACTTACGAAACAATCCAGCCATCAGACTGGCATTTTTCTGGGTCCCCGCCTGCGCGGGGATGACTTGCTCCTTACGCAATACGCAAATCTCAGCAGTTTCTTAAACGCTCTAAAACCTCAACGGCGAAAACGGCTCCAGCCAGTGGGATGTTTCCCCTTCGAGGATGAGCCGGCTCATCTCGTGTGCGGTGATCGGGGTAAAGAGGATGCCGTTGCGATAGTGCCCGGTGGCGAACAGGACGCCCGGCGCGGCGGATGCCCCCAGCAGCGGCAGATGGTCTCGGGTGCCGGGCCGCAGGCCGGCCCAGGTTTCCGTCACGGCTAGATCCATGATCCCGGGCACGGATTCCCAGACGCCTTCCAACAACTTGCTCATCCCGCCGGCCGTGACGCGGGTGTCGAACCCCATCTCCTCCACCGTCGCCCCTATGAGTAGCCGGCCAGAGCTTTTGGGGGCGATATAGGCCCGGGGGGACCACACGACGTGGCGCAACCCGAAAGGCGGCTCCATCTGCACCTGGATGATCTGCCCTTTTACGGGCCGCACAGCCGGCCGCGCCTCCGGAGCGAGTCCGTCTACCTGGCGCGACCACGCGCCCGCCGCTAGCACCACCGTCCGACCCACGAGCCGCTCACCCGAGGCCAGGACAACGGCCGGCGCCGTATCATCCGGCGCGATAGACGCCACCGCCGTGTGTTCCAACAAAGTGCCGCCGTGTTTGAGGAAGCCGGCCTTCAGCGCCTCGACGAGCAGCCGGTTGTCGACCTGGTGATCCCCGGCGGCATAGACCGCGCCGGCCAACGCCGGCGCCAGAAACGGCTCGCGGTCCAGCGCCTCGGATCCCGTCAGCCACTCGACCTCCAGCCCCTCACTTTTCTGAAACTGGTAGACCCGCCGCAGGGCCTCCAGGCTGTCCCGGTCCGGCGCGATGTGCATCGTACCCTCCGTCCGATAATCGACACGCATGCCAGTGTCCGCCTCCAGGTCGCGCGCGAAGCCTGGCCAGCGCGCCATGCTTTCTTTCCCGAACAAATAAATCGGCTGATCCTCGAATCCCATCTCGGTCTGGGGCGCCAGCATGCCGGCGTTGAGCCACGACGTCCCACGGCCGGCCTCGCCGCGCTCGATGACAACGACCGGGCAGCCCGCGCGCGCCAGCTCCCGACCGATCGAGAGCCCGATGACGCCGCCGCCGATGATGAGGACTGGGTTGAGCATGGGGGGTAAGGGGGGCATGGGG
>Ga0163150_10001116_pt1 | contig 47183 bp, 39 predicted proteins | sample OliLakLV19P2IB_FD_148628 | JGI IMG/M metagenome (GOLD analysis project Ga0163150, IMG submission 148628) | Freshwater microbial mat bacterial communities from Lake Vanda, McMurdo Dry Valleys, Antarctica - Oligotrophic Lake LV.19.P2.IB | ecosystem: Environmental > Aquatic > Freshwater > Lake >... | reverse complement strand
CTGGAACTGCGCGGGCGTGAACTTTTGCGCCGGCTGGGGCGCGCTGTGGTCGAGGATGCGCGCCACCACGATGGAGGCGGCGTGGACGTCCAGGCCCAGCTTGATGGTTTGGTGTTTCTTGCTCGCGCCTTGTTCCGCGCGAACTTCGGAGTTATTTAATTTTTGTTCGTTCATGGTGTTGGTGGGTGTAGCGCCTCCGGCGCTCGCCCACCAACTACTCATGTCATCTACCGATCATGGCGTTCTCGTGGTGTCGGAATGAGAGACGATCCAGGCGGAGTCTGGGAACCGCCAACCTTCCGTCTGATCAGTTCTTCACGGGCGCCGCCGGCACGGCCACCGCCGGCGTCACGGCGGTCGGCGTCGAAGCCGTCGTCTGCGGGCCTTTGGGGAAATTCTGGAAGCAATACGTGGTCAGCGAATCGACCTGCTCCTGTGTGAGCGGGCCGCCGTGAGACTGCGCGAAGGCCGGCATCATCGTGCCCGGTTTGCCTTCCATGATCCACTTCTGCCAGAAGACGAGGTCACGAGGACCGCGCGGCACTTTCAAATCCGTGACCATCGCCGCGCGGTGTTCCGCGTCATGGCAGATGCCGCAGGAGGCGGCGTAAAGTTCCGCGCCGAACTTGCCCTTGCCCTTCTCGACATGGCAGCTCGCGCAATCCCCCTTGAACACCGCCTGCCGATCCGCCAGCGCGGTCTGGATGTTTTTCGAGCGGTCGCCCATCGCGGGCGCGCCAGGCGTCTGGTTCGCCGTGGCCGGAGCCGCCGTGATGTTCGCCTTCACGAGCAGGGATTTCATGCCCACGGAGGTGTCGGCTATCACGCTTTTCGTGATCGAACCCGACTTGCTGCGCAAATCCATCGTGGCATTGATCGTGACGTTCGAGCCGGGCAGGAGCGTGTAAGGAGTGGTGGGCAACTGCGCCACCGTGCAACCGCACGTCGTGCGCAGGCCGTTAAAGATCACGGGCGTCTGGGAAACATTCGTTACGAAAAAGTGGAACGGCGCGTTCTCTTCACCGGGCTTGGAAGTATATTCCAGAGTCTCCGCGCTCCACTTGAGCGCGTTTGGATCGGGCGCAGGCGCGGGCGCGGCCGCAGCGGGGGCGGCGGGCGGCGTGACTTGCGCCAGCAACGGCAGGGCGCTCACGCACAGGACGGCGAACAGATTCAAGGCAAGGCGGCTCATAAGTGGGGGGACAATATCAGCGCGACCGGCGAAATAAAGGGGGTTTTTTCCCGCTGTGGCATCGGGGCGGCCCCTACCGTGGCGACGGGCATCCTGCCCGCCAGTGAGGGCTGGCTTCCAGCCGCCCGGAGGAAGCGCGAGAAGGGACAGGTGGCTGCAAATGCTTGAAAGTTTTCTCCACGGGCGCACCTCGTCCCGCCGGGCTGGAAGCCACGGCTCACTGGCCGGCAGGATGCCCGCCGCCACCGCGACGATGGACTTTCCCCACCGTTCCGATTTCAATCCCCTCACTTCATCGCCATGAAAACTTACGATTCTTATCGCGGCCTGCCGATGTTTGCGGGCGTTGGTTCGCTGGAAGAAGTCTCGCGCTCCGGCCTCTCCGTCGAGGGCTGTGTCGCGCGGCTCAAGCGCCACCACTACGCCTTCAAGCGCCTGCACCATATCTTCCTCTCGCGCCTCACGGCGGAACCCATCTACGAACTCAAGATGGCCTTCAGCCTCCACGCTTACCAATGCTCCGAACACGTCGCCGCGCTCCGCCTGCGCGTGAGCGAAATGCGCGACCCGCCGCTCGGCCTCGACATCATCCCGCACCCCGCGCTGCGACTCTTCTTCGATGAAATCCTCGCCGCGCCCACCACGGAGGAATTGTTGCTCGGCATTTACGAGAAGACTTTGCCCGCGTTGAAGACCGCGCTCGAACGCCACCTCGCCGACACCAATCGCCTCACCGATCACCCCAGCGTGCGCTTGTGCCGCTTCGCGTTGTTGGAACTCGAGGACATGCTCGCGTTCGGCGCGCAGGCCATCGCGAAACTCGTCACGCCCGAACAGCACGCGCAATTCCGTCCGTGGCTCACGCTGCTCGATGATTGCCTCGCCGCCGCCGGATCGCTCCACGGTGCCGACACCCGTGCCCCCGGCGTCCCGCCGGGTCGAGACTCCATCACTCCTGACGCCACTCCCGTTTCCAGCAGCACCAGCACGGAGAGCACCCCCACCCGGCAGGATGCCGGGGGCACGCTCGTTCCGCACCACTCCGCCACGCCCTACACCTACGACCCCGTCCCCAAACGCGATGCACGCTTCCCCGATCCCTACAACATGGGCGTGAACGCCGAGGTCTTCCTCTACGACGAAAAGATGCCCGCCAAGGCGAAGACCCTGATGATGTTCTACAAACGCCTCCGCGAGATTGATGTCCCCGAGATGATGGCCAGCATCATCACCCAGACCCACGGCAAGCCTTGGGCCTACACCCGCGACATGACGCGCCAGCTCTGGGACGAAGCGCGCCACGCCATGATGGGCGAAGTCGGCTTCGTGAAGGCCGGCGTGGACTGGCACAAAGTGATGGTCAACTTCACCTGGGCGCTCGCGCTCAACACCCAGCTCAAACCCCTCGAACGCCACGCCGTGCTCTACTACATCGAGCAGGGGCTGATGCCGAAGATGGGCAAACGCTTCGAGTGGGACACCGCGCTCGCCAGCGGCGATCCGCTCGCCGCCGTGATTCAAGACTTCGACTGGGCCGATGAAGTCCTGCACGCGCGCGTGGGCCGCGACTGGTATCTCAAGGAATTCGCCGACCCGAAGGAAGCCGTGCGCTACGGCGACGAATGCTGGAGCAAAGTCCTGATGGGCTGGCGGCAATGGCGCGACGAGGGCCTGACCCAGCACCGCAACTGGTGGCCCGACGTCTATCGCGACGCCTGCCGCGCGTGGGGCGTGGAACCCGACCCGCAAGTCCTCGCCTACGACACGAGCTATGAAACCGTGCGGGCGGACTTGAAGGAGCTTACGGGGTCGGCATAACCTTGCAGACAAATTCAACGGGGAAAACCATATGCAACATCACTGGCTAGAATATGTCTCATGGAGTGCCAACGGCGTGCTCGCAATCGTAGCGATCCTAGCTCTGTGGCAAGTCTATGCCGCTATTCAACAAGCTAAACATTCTCTCGCCCAAACAAAACTGTTGTTGGAACAGGTCGAGGTTTCTAGGCAAGACATCATTCTTCGCTCGCGCCGGGAAGCGCTGGCTCTCGCACTCGACCAATGCAAACGGTTTGCCGAATCGATTGTTCCGCATTTCGATATTGTTCAAGGGAAGATGATGGCTAAAGGATTCACACCACCCGCTAACGTTCAACCCGATTTCCCGTATCTGCCCCAAGAGCAAAGCACTGGACAAATTTGGCACAAAGAAACTGAGTTAAGGAAAGAAATCATACACGCTCTGAACGAATTGGAATCATTCGCCATGTATTTCGCGTGCGATCTTGCGGATGAGCAGATTGCGTTCACTCCCACCGCGCAGACTTTTTGCGGCATCTGCCATTACCATGCGGGTTTTATTGGGGTCTTTCGGCAGGAGAACAAAATAAAACTTTATCAAAATCTGGTTAAGCTCTACGGCATCTGGAATCCGCGATTGGAAAGAACCGTATTTGAGGAGCAGTCGAAAACTCTTGAACAGAAAATGAAAAATCTCCCCGCTGACAGAAAAGGAGCTCCGATAGGCACTCAAATTTAAGCCGGATTTCCCTGCCTCAACTCACCGCCGCTCCAATGCTTCCACATTGGCAGCGTTGATGAATCTTGGGGGATGCCCACCTAGGGTCGCTCGCGCGGCGGTTCCACAGCGCCCTCCGCTTCCAGTCACCTGTGGACTTTGAAAACCAAACCAACTAAATAACCCGTGCCGCTGCCCCTCCTCTGTCCACGAAATCGAGTCCGGCTCAGTTGGTGCGCCGAGCACCTACCCTGGGTTCACGTCCCACACAGTTTCCCAACCCTGAAAGGCTTGCCTCACCGCCACCCCCACGCCGCGCGCTCGGAAATGATTCAACCCTTTCAGGGTTGGACAAAATTCCGGCCTACGAACCCAGGGTTGCGACGCCGTCGCTACCCTGGGTCGCGCTCCCCAAAACCTCCTCAACTCTGAAGGAGTTGCCGCACCGTTTCCGCCCACCGTCTTCTTCGCGCCACGATTCAACCCCTACAGAGTTGATGATTCTGCGTTGGCCGTGGTCCCAAGGTAGTCGCTCGCGCGCCAACCCTGGGCTTTGGTGATTCAATCCTTTCAGGATTGGGAACGGGCGGGCAGGACGGGATTCAACGGGCAATGCCTCACGCCAAGGGCGCCAAGGACGCGAAGGGGGGAAAAACCTTTGCGCCCTTCGCGTCCTAGGCGTGAGGCAACTCTTCCGCTCCACATCCACGGTCACGCGGGTCAAGGTCGGCGTCGGTGTCCTCACCGCGCCGCGCTGGAGTCGGCGAGGCGTTACGGAACTTGCCCACACCTCACCCCGGCGCGCTGGGACAGCGACGCCCGACCAATCCCAACGGGATTGCCTCACCCCAGCCCAGGGTTGCGACGCCGTCGCTACCCTGGGTCGCATTCCCCAAAACCTCCGCAACTCTGAAGGAGTTGCCTCACCGTTTCCGCCTACCGTCTTCTGCGCGCCACGATTCAACCCCTACAGGGTTGATGCTTCTTCGTTGGCCGTGGTCCCAGGGTAGTCGCTCGCGCGCCAACACTGGGCTTTGGTGATTCAATCCTTTCAGGATTGGGAACGAGCGTGCGGGACGGGATGCAACGGGCAATGCCTCACGCCAAGGCCGCGAAGGACGCGAAGGGGGAAAAACCTTTGCGCCCTTCGCGTCCTTGGCGTGAGGCAACTCTTCCGCTCCAAATCCACGATCACGCAGGTCAACGTCGGGCGCGGTGTCCTCACCGCGCCGCGCTGGAATCGGCGAGGCATTTCTGAACTTGCCCACATCTCACCCCGGCGCGCTGGGACAGCGACGCCCGACCAATCCCAACGGGATTGCCTCACCAAAGCCCAGGGTTGGTGCGCCGAGCACCTACCCTGGGTTCACGTCCCAAACAGTTCCCCAACCCTGAAAGGGTTGCCTCACCGCCACCCCCACGCCGCGCGCTCGGAAATGATTCAACCCTTTCAGGGTTGGACAAAATTCCGGCCTACGAACCCAGGGTAGCGCCTGCGGCGCAACCCTAGGCTTTGGTGCGGCAACCCCCTTGGGGTTGGGAACGGACGCACTTCCCCAATCACAAAGGATTGCCTCACCCCAGCCCAGGGTTGCGACGCTGTCGCTACCCTGGGTCGCGTTCCTAAAACCTCCTCAACTCTGAAGGAGTTGCCTCACCGCTTCCGCCCGCCGTCTGCTTCGCGCCACGATTCAACCCCTCCAGGGTTGATGATTCTTCGTTGGCCGTGGTCCCAGGGTAGTCGCTCGCGCGCCAACCCTGGGCTTTGGTGCGGCAAACCCTGTGGGGTTGGAAGCAGCGCGTCCTGAATTGCCCGGCGTGGGCGTCGGGGTGCTGCCTTCGGGAGTGTTCGATCAATCTCGACACGACTGGCGAATTGGAACAGCGCGTGTAGCTCCAGTTTTTAGTTCGCAACCAATGGCAGGGGGCGCTGTTCTATTAGCATCCGGGGAAATCACCTTCCCGGGAACGCACAGCAACTTATGAAAAACTTTTTTCTCGCGGGTTCGGTGGCGACTCTGGCGCTGGCGGCGGGTTGCGCCCGGTTGGATTCACCCGCGTCCGCGCCAGTCACGGTAACCACTCCGGCTCCGGCTTATGCCGCCCCGGTGCCGGCGGGCGTGACCCGGCCCGAGTCAGCCCCGCCGAAGCCCACGGTGACGTACAGCAGCTTCGACCTCGGGGACACGAAGAAGACCATTCCGCCGCAGATGATCAAATTTCAGGAGATGGACCTGCGGCAACTGCTGGACTTCTACCAAGAGCTGTCCGGCCGCACGCTCATCCGCTCGCCGCAGGTGCCGATGGGGGCCAAGATCACCGTGGAGAATGCCACGGCGCTGACGCGCACCGAAGCGTTGCAGATGCTGGACAACGTGCTGGCCGCGCAACAAATCACGATGATCTATCTGGGGACGAGTTACGTGAAGGTGGTGCCGCAGGCGTCGGCCAGCACCGAGGCCGGCCCGGTGATGGACGGGCCGTGGCGGCAGTTGCCAGATTCCAGTTCGTTCGTGCTCTATGTGACGAAACTTAAAACCCTCACGGTGGAAGATGCGGTCGCCGTTCTCTCGCCCTACACCAAAATACCCATGAGCCTGCTGGGCATCAAAGGCAGCGAGGTGCTGGTGCTGCGGGACTATTCCTCGAACGTGCGGCGGATGATGGACATTTTGGAGCGATTGGATGCCTCGGCGGCGGAGAAGAAGACGCCGTAGGCCAAGGCCCGCAGTCGCACGAAAGCGCCTTGTTCATTTAGAAGTCTGGTCATTCTCTACGAACCGTTCGATGGCGCGGTGTCCTCACCGTTTCCGCCTACCGTCTTCTGCGCGCCACGATTCAACCCCTCCAGGGTTGATGATTCTTCGTTGGCCGTGGTCCCAGGGTAGTCGCTCGCGCGCCAACCCAGGGCTTTGGTGATTCAATCCTTTCAGGATTGGGAACGGGCGGGGACGGGATGCAACGGGCAATGCCTCACGCCAAGGCCGCAAAGGGCGCGAAGGGGGAAAAACCTTTGCGCCCTTCGCGTCCTTGGCGTGAGGCAACTCTTCCGCTCCACATCCACGATCACGCAGGTCAAGGTCGGCGTCGGTATCCTCACCGCGCCGCGCTGGAGTCGGAGAAGCGTTTCTGAACTTGCCCACATCTCACCCCGGCGCGCTGGGGCCAGCGCCGCCCTGCCTCGCTGGCCCGGTCTGGCCTCGCCGGATTCTTCCGCGCCGTCCGCCCTTTGAACTAAGTCGGAAGAATGGCCGAGGCGCACCCGGGATGCGTTCCTGCTTCATGCTGATTGATTGGCATTCCTCCGGACGTTCCGTAGTTTCCGCGCGTTTCCGGCGGAAGAGAATATCGCGGCAGTGTGCCGCGTCGAAGGCCGGACGTGACTGTGATGCGAAAATTATTGGGCAGTGTTCTGTTGATAACGGCCGTGGCCGCGCTTCCGGCGTGCGCCCAGAAGGGCGACAAGCGGGAAGAGGTGCAAAAGCCGCTGGTGCCGGCGAAATTGATCCCGCCCTCGCCACCGCTCAGTCCGGCGGAGGCGTTGAAAAGTTTCAAACTCGCGTCCGGTTTCAAAATCCAGACCTTCGCGCACGAGCCGCAGGTGCAGGTGCCCATCGCGCTGCAATTTGATCCGGACGGGCGCATGTGGGTGCTGGAGATGCGCGGCTTCATGCCGAATGCGCAGGGCGCGGGCGAGGAGAAACCCGTGGGCCGCGTGTCCATTCTCGAAGATGCGGACGGCGACGGCGTGGCCGAGCTGGCGAAGGTGTTTCTCGACGGACTGGTCATGCCGCGCGCGTTTCTGCTCGTGCAGGGCGGGCTGCTCGTGGCCGAACCGCCCAAGCTGTGGTTCTACCCGATTCACAACGACCGGCCCGGCGAACGCGTGGTGGTGGATGAAGATTACGCAAAGGAGGCGGACACGAAACTCGGCCTGCGGGCGAATCCCGAGCACGCCGCGAACAGCCTCACGCTCGCGATGGACAACTGGATTTACAGCATGGATCACACGCGGCGGTATCGCTTCGTCGGCGGGCAGTGGGTGAAGGAGGCGAATCCCAAGCGCGCGCAATATGGTCTCTCGCAGGACAATTTCGGGCGGCTCTTCTACAACTCGAACAGCGATCAGTTGCGCGGCGATCTCGTGCCGTCGCACTACGCGGCCAGGGCGGCGGCGGGCACGAGGCTCCCCGGTCTCGCCACGCAGCTTGCGAAGGATCAATCGGTCTGGCCCGCGCGCGTGAATCCCGGCGTGAACCGTGGCTATCAGGCCGGCACATTGCGCGCGGATTTCACGCTCGCGAAATTCACCGCCGCGTGCGGGGTGAGCATCTATCGCGGCGACGCGCTGCCCGGCGATTGCGTGGGCAACGCTTTCCTCTGCGAGCCGTCCGCGAACCTCGTGCGCCGAAACATTCTCGACGAGAAAGACGGCGTCGTGACCGCGCGCAACGCCTACGACAAAAAAGAATTCCTCGCCTCGACCGACGAACTGTTCCGTCCCGTGAACACCTACACCGGGCCGGACGGCGCGCTCTACATCGTGGACATGTATCACGGGATCATTCAGCACCGTTTCTTCCTCACGAGTTATTTGCGGCAGCAGGCGGAGTCGCGCGGTCTTGACCAGGTGACAGCGGCGGGGCGCATCTATCGTGTCACGCATGACACGACGAAGGCGGCGGAGAAACCGTCCTTGTCGAAAGCGTCCGCGAGGCAACTCATCGCGGAACTCGGCCACGCCAACGGCTGGCGGCGCGACACCGCGCAACGGCTGCTCATCGAGCGCAACGACGCGGCGTCCATCGCGCCACTGATCGGAATGTCTCTCAAGCACACAAACCCGCTCGCGCGCCTGCACGCGCTGTGGACGCTGGAAGGTTTGAAGCAGATCGACGCGGCGACGCTCATGGCGGCGCTCGACGACAAGCACCCGAAAGTGCGCGCAGCGGCGGTGCGTTTGAGCGAGCCGATGTTGAAGTCCGCCGCGTCCGCCAGCGTACGGCAGAAAGTGTTGGCCTTGGCGAACGACCCGGCGGCGGACGTGCAGATTCAAGTGGCACTGTCGCTCGGCACGGTCGCGGCAGAGGACGCGGCCCAAGCCGCGCTCGTGACCCTCGCGCAGAGTCCGTTGGCCCTGGTGAAAGGCGCGGCGCAATTCGCCCACGCCGCCAGCGCACCAAAAACCGTGGCCGCCAACCCCAAGCCCAAAGGCCCCAAGCTCTCCGCCGCGCAGATGAAGCAGTTCGAGGCCGGCAAGGCGAACTACGAGATGTTCTGCCTGCCGTGCCATCAGCCGCACGGGCTGGGGCAGGAGGGTCTCGCCCCGCCGCTGGTTGGCTCCGAGTGGGTCGGCTGGTCGGAGGCGCGGGTGATTCGCCTGGTGCTGCACGGACTGCGCGGGCCGATCAAGGTGAAGGGCCAGCCTTTCGAGATGGATATGCCCGCGCTGGGCGTGCTGGACGACGAGCAGATTGCCACCGTGCTCACTTACATTCGCAACGAGTGGGGCCACGCCTACCCGTCCGTCAGCACCAACGCCGTGAAGCGCGTGCGCGATCAAACTGCGGACCGCGCCGACTCGTGGACGCAGGAGGAATTGTTGAAGATAAAGTGACGAAGCGCGAACCGCCGAGTCCGCATGGGTCAAAATTTCCACGGCGAAGCCTAACTTTCCACCGTTGCCCCTTAATTTTCGACGGTGATCCCTTAACTTTGACCCGCTGAACCTTATTTACCCTCCGCCATGTTCTAACTTTGGACAGCACTGTCTTAATTTCTTGCCGCCACCCCTTAACTTTCCACGGCAGCTTCCTAATTTCCGACCGCGACACACTAAATTCCTACCTCAGACAGCTATTCTCCTACACCAACCCCTTAACTTTCCGCAGCGATGCCTAACTTGGCATCGCTGTTGCTACATGCCCGCCGTCCCCACGGCATGTGCCACTGGGGACACTGAACACAAAGCAAGCGGCCACCAGTGCCGCAACTACGGAGTTAAAAACATGATCGACACTACAGAAAGCACTGCCGTGGCCGCACCGGTCGCGACACCCAAACCCAAACGCACGCGCGGCCTGCTCAACCTGGCCCACCTGCAAAAACTCACGAACGCCGAGAGCGTCGCCGACGCCGCACAAAACGCGGATTACGCCACGCCCCTCGCCGCCCGTGAGATCACCGCCGCCTTCGTCACCGACCTCATTGAGGACACCGACGAGGCCCGCGCCCAAGCCGCCGCCGCCGTGCAGCACAGCACCGCGACCAAGACCGCCACCGCCGCCGATGATAAGGCCGCGCATCTCCTGCTGGCGGCCATGCAGGAAGTTCAGAAAGCCGCGAAGCAAAAGTACGCGCGCACCAACCGCATCGCCCTCGACGACTATTTCGTGGGGCAGAAACTCAACGGCAACCGGCCCAACCTGTTGCAGACCTCGCAGAACCTCATCACCAAGCTCGGCAGTGACACCCTCCCCGGCATCACCACCGGCAAAGTGACCAAGCTGAAAAACCTGCGCGCCGCGTGGATTGCCGCCCGCGCCGCTCAGATCGACAGCGCCAGTGCCGCCCAAAGCACGCGCGCGGAATTGAAGACGCTGCTCAAGTCCATCGAGGATCGCAAAGTGGCGATCCAGCTCGCCGCCGACGCCGAGTGGCCGCACACCGATCCGGAGAACGCCGCCCTCCGCAAGGAGTTTGGTCTGCCCCCGCGCAAGCCGCTCCAGACCTAAACGAAACGACAAGAAATTCTTGCCTTCATCGGGCGCTTGGATGACCTCGAAGCGCCCGTTTTATTTTCTCAAGATTTGGGCTTGACGAAATCCGCTTCTCAGTGCTTCCTCGCCATACAACGGGTTCCACTGTATGAAAACAAAAAATTACTTCGGGCAAATCATCACTCCCACACTTCACCGACGATGACTAGGGATTTGACTTCCATGAAGGTACTTTCCACGTTCATTTTCGCTTTGTTCGTGACTTTGAGTAGTCACGCTCAAGGACTAATTTGGAGCGCGACTAATTGGGCGCAGAACAGCGGCCCTCCTGGCGCGAATTGGGCGATTGCGTTCGACCACGTCTCTGACCGATTTCATGCCACTCCGCCCAGCCTGAATCCCGTCTCAAGAATCTTTTCCATGAGCCTCGGTACGAACGATGCGGGGCGCACCTTTTTCGCCAGCGCCCTGAATGAATCCGGATTTGCCGGATTTGTCGGGGGTATCAGCGATGGTGTAAACGGATATGTTCGCTTTCAAGACGGAGATCCCAGCGCATGGCGCTTGCAATCCGAACAGGTTTTCTTGGGACGCACCTCCTTTTCACCTGATTTGGCAGGCTACCACATCACGCAGATCGGGTTCCACGTTATCAACTTCTACGACTTCTACATTGCGTCGGATGATGTTTATTTCAGAAGACTGGACTACACCTTGGACTTCTACGGCGCACCCGTGCCTGAACCCGGCACCTGGGCCTTGCTCACCCTCGGCACCGCCGCCCTGCTGCTGCGGAAGAAAGCGCGCAAGCGTGACTGATTCGTAATGGGCGCATTTTGAAGGTGCCGCCTCTCTGAAAATGGGCCGGAGGAAAAGTGGCGCCTGTTGCAGCGTTCTTCCGCGCCGCGCTTTCTGATTTGGCTTTTGGCCTTCGCGCCCTATCCTCCGCGCCTATGTTCGACAGCCTGACCAACAAGTGGCAGAAGGTTTTCAAGGACCGGCGCGGCCTGGGCAAAATCACTGACAGCAACGTGACCGGCTCGCTGCGCGAGGTGCGGACCGGGCAAAACTTCAAATCCCAAAACCTAAAATCCAAATAAACTCCAAGCTCCAAACTTCAAACTCCGGGCGGCGCTCGTGGCGCGGGTTCGGCTTTCCCTTTTTTCCGACCGGCTGGCTTTTTGAGGCTGGGATTGGCCCGTTGGAACTTGGAACCTGCCCCGCACACGCCGCGCCATGAAACGATTGAAACAGTTTGCCGCCGTCAGCCTGCTTCTGGCTGTCGCCGCCGTGCGCCTCCACGCCGCTGATGACGACGCGGACGCCAAGCGGTTAAAGAAGCTCAACGAGACGCGCGCGTGGCTCACGAATGAATTCTCGCCGTGGCTCACGAACACCTTTCCCACCATCACCTTTGAGCACTGGCCGGACTGGCTGGTCAATCCGCCCTCGCGCACGCGCCTGCCGACGTGGCTCACGAACACCTTCCCGGAAATCGAGAGCGAAGATTTTCCCTTCTGGCTCCAAAGCGCGCATGAAGACCAACTCGCCAAGGGCATCCCGGATTTCTGGAAAGACTTCAAGGCCAAGGTCCGCACCGTGCCGCAGTCGAAGAATCTCCCGAACATCACGCGCGGGCCGTACCTGCAGCTCGGCACCACGAACAGCATGGTCGTGCGCTGGCGCACCGCGCAGCCGCGCCCCAGCGTGGTGAAGTTTGGCCGCGCGCCGGACCGGCTCAGCAAGGAAGCCCGCGCCTCCGGCACGCTCACCGAGCACGTCGTGCTCTTCACGAATCTTCAGCCGGACACGAAATACTTCTACTCCATCGGCGAGCGTGACACGCCCATCATCGTGTGGCTCACGAATGATCTCGCGCGCATCGCCACGACGAACGGCACGCTCTACGTCAGTTCGCGTGCGACCAATCTCGAAATCGCCGCCGTGACCAATGGCGCGCTGATCTTCTCCCACCAGCGTGGGCGGCTCTCCCTCGCCACGCCGGACGGGAAGTTCCGGCGCGACACCACGAATGGCACGCTGCTCGTCAACACGCTCACCACCACGCTCAATCTCTCCGTGAGCAATGGCGCGCTCGCGGTCAGCACCTCCGACCACATCATGCCCATGGACGGCGGCGAGGTGGGCAAACGCGCGAAAAAGCCCACGCGCCATTTCGCGGTCGGCACCACGAACATCTCTTTCACCGGTGCGGACTCGAACACCTTCTTCGTCACGCATCCGCCCATTGGCCCGGCGAAGCCCACGCGCATCTGGGTGCTGGGCGATCCGGGCACGCGCAAGAAGGAACAGTTCCACGTGCGCGACGCCTATTACAAATGGAACGGCGACCGCAGCACCGACCTCTGGATCATGCTCGGCGACAACGCCTACTCCGCCGGCAAGGACGACGAGTATCAGGGCGGCGTCTTCAATGTGTATGACGCCATGCTGCGCAAGTCCGTCCTCTGGCCTTGCCTCGGCAATCACGACGCGGGCAGTGCGAACTCGCCCACGCAGAGCGGCGTGTATTACGACATTTTCACGCTGCCGTCGCAGGCGCAGGCGGGCGGCATGATGTCCGGCACCGAGGCGTATTATTCTTTCGACTACGCGAACATTCACTTCGTGGTCCTCGATTCCGCGGACAGCGACTGGAGCGAAAACGGACTCATGGTGCGCTGGCTCCAGGCCGACCTGGAAGCCAATCAGCAGGAGTGGCTCATCGCCTTCTCCCATCATCCGCCCTACACGAAAGGCAGCCACGATTCCGACAAGGACAAGGACAGCGACGCGCGGATGCGCAAGATGCGCGAAGTCGTCCTGCCCATGCTGGAGAATCACGGCCTCGACCTGTTGATGGTCGGCCACAGCCACGCTTACGAGCGCTCCTACTTGCTCGACGGACTCTACAGCCACTCCACGAACGTGAATGAGAAGGTTCACTTCAAGAGCGCGCTGGACGGACGCGCGGATGGCACGGGCATTTACACCAAGCCCACGCCCAAGCTGGGCGTGCGCGAAGGCGCGGTCTATGTCGTGGCCGGCTCCTCCGGTCAGGTCAGCGGCGGCAAACTCCAGCATCCCGCCATGTGCCTCTCCTTGAACGTCCTCGGCTCCCTCGTCCTCGACATCGACGGCCCGCGCCTCGACGCCACGTTCATTGATGACAAGGCGGTGGTGCGCGACTACTTCACGATTCAGAAGGGGGCGGGAAAATAAGCTCGCCCTCCGGCCGGCCCCGGAGAAGAAACTTCGACCTCAGAACTTTGAACTGTGGAACACCGTCCGAAGCCTGCCCTCGTGGTTCGGTGTTCTAAACTTTTCAGCTTTTTCCCCTGTGAAAAGCCCCGAGGCCATTCGTCCTGACCATCAATCCAGACCCTGCCCCCCCCGCGTTCTCACCTTTAGAAGTCCTCACCAATCTTCGCAGTTCATCTGAAATCTTTGCGGGTGGCAGAACGAAATCAATACAGCCTGTCGCTTGAGCGTTACGAGGCATGTCGGTTACTTCGGCAGAAATGTCCTGAGCAAAGGTGGTTCCTCCCTTGGCTTTGATTTTCTTGCATCCCTCAGAACCGTCGCCCGCATACCCGGAGAGGATGATGGCGACCGCACGCGGTCCCAAAGCCTCGGCTAAAGAGGTCAAAAACAAATCAATCTGCACGTTCCTCTTCGAGCGCGGGGAGACGACTTTGAAGTGATAGCCCTTAATTAGGAGATCCGCGTTCGGAGGAATCACGTAAACGTGGTTCGCCTCGATCGGCATCGCGTTGCGAGCCACCCCTACCGTCATTTTGGTGTGACGCGACAGAATTTGCGCCAACTGACTAGTGGCGGTGGGGGTGATGTGCGAAACAATGACGAACGCCATACCGGTATTGGCTGGCAGGGCATCCAGGAGCGCCTTGTAGGCGTTCAGCGCTCCTGCGGAGCCGCCAATGCCGACAATGAAGTTGGGCCGTCGTGTTCCCATAGCCTGTCAGTCCTTCTTCGTCCTTCCATCTGCCTTTTGACCCATCTTTTGTTTCTCAGAACTATTTTTACCATCCTTCTCTTTCTGATTGGGGGCTGCGAAGAGATCTACGGGTACCAAGGCAATTCCCTCATCACTCAAAATCATTTTTTGGACGTCGCTGGAGTGGCCCATGCCACGAGACTTGACGATGTACAGTCCACGAATGCGTTTTTTACCCGCATCTTCTTCGATTTCTCGAACAACGAGCCAGGTATCGATCAAAGACGACACTCCGACTTCTCCGCCGGTGTTATTTTGGGCGGTGGTAGAAACAAGGCTGGTGAACAATCCGGTGATGCCCTTGGATTTTAACAGATCAATCATGCGAGTCACCATGGATTGAATTTCACGCTCACTCCCCTCGGAAATGAGACTGGTCAGGGGATCGATGACCACCGCTTGTGGCTTGAAATCTTCAATCATCTTGTACAGATCGAGGAGATGCATCTCCAACCCAAAAAAGGTCGGCCTGGTAGAGACAATTTTTAAGAGTCCTTTTTTTATCCATGGGGCAAACTCAATATTGATCGAACCCATGTTTTGCACGAGTTGCCCCGCAGATTCTTCATACGACAGGAAAAGACAGCGTTCTCCCCGTCGGCATCTTTCGATGGCAAATGCCGCCGCGAGGCTGGTTTTGCCAGTGCCGGCGGTTCCGGAAATGAGGACCGTGCTGCCTCGGGTAAAACCTCCACCCTGGAACAGTTTGTCCAGCGAAGGAATTCCGGTCGAAACTCTCTTGCCGGTGCCTGGTGCATCGAGGCCGGCCGAAGTGATGGGAATTACGGAAAGTCCCGCCTGATCAATGACGAAGGGATATTCGTTGGTTCCATGACTGGACCCACGATATTTAATGATACGAACTCTCCGGATGGCTATCTCCTGGTTGACTCTGTTATCCAGCAGAATGATGCAATCGGAAACGTACTCCTCCAGGCCATGACGAGTGTAAGTGCCTTGTCCCTGCTCGCCGGTCACAATGGCGGTAACGTTTTTGTTCTTCAGCCATCGGAAAAGCCGTTTTACCTCCAGGCGCAAAACGCCGTCATCGGTGAGCCCCGCAAAGATAGATTCAATGGAATCCAAAACGACGCGTTTGGCGCCGATGGCATCAATTGCATGGTCCAAACGAATGAGCAGTCCCTCTAGGTTGAAGTCGCTCGCCTGAACGTCTTTGCGCTCCAAAACAACATGTTCCAGCCGAATCTTTTTCTTTGCAACCAGCCCCTGCAAATCCAGGTTGAGAGAAGTCACGTCTTTGTAAATTTCAGCTTCGGTCTCTTCAAAGGACATGAAGACGCCAGGCTCATGGTGATTGAGCGCACCTTTGATTAGAAAATCGAGCCCGAAAAGAGTTTTCCCGGAGCCAGCACTTCCAGAAATCAAAGTGATCCTGTTTTTCGGCAGCCCGCCTTCGGTAATCTCGTCGAAGCCTTTGATGCCGGTGGGGCACTTGGCCATTCGAATGTGATTCGAGACGCCGCGTTTCTTAAGAGTTTTAGCCATAATTCGGTCCTTGTCCGCATTTGTGCGCCTTGGTGCCGCCGCGAATCGATTTCTCCGCAGTCTGCACGGGTGCCGCCGTTCATGTTGTGCCTGTGAGCGTGGCTTTCGCTATGGGGTGCATCCCTACTGAAGATGGTGGAAGACACGGCTGGTCGAAAACGGAGGCAACTGAGAAATGTCCACGCAGACGGCGGCGAAGATGGGTTTCAAATCACGGACAACTCTGGGCGGCCAGAGCTGCCACGCAGCACGCACCGGTTGACCAGCACGGGCATTTAATGGAGCGAGGAATTTAGCCAGCACAGGGTTTGAAAACCTACCGAAGTTTGCCGCCGCCCGTCTGGGTGGGGATTGACCGCGCCGGCGTTTATTCCAGCTCCATCGCCACCGGACAGTGGTCGGAGCCAATCACGTCCTTGAGGATGGAGGCGCGCTGGAGACGCGGGCGCAGGGCGCGGCTGATCAGGAAGTAGTCGATGCGCCAGCCGATGTTCCGCGCGCGCACGCCGGGCATCCGACTCCACCACGAGTAGTGTCCCCTGCCCCGCTCGAACTCACGGAAGGTGTCGATGAATCCCGCCTCGACGAAAGTGGTGAACCCGGCGCGTTCCTCGGGCGTGAAGCCGTGGTTCTTCATGTTGGCCTTGGGGTTCGCGAGATCGATTTCGTGGTGGGCCACATTCATGTCGCCACAAACGATGACGGGTTTCTTGCGCTCCAGCTTCTTCAAGTAGGCGAGGAAGTCGCGATCCCATTGCTGACGGTAGGCGAGTCGGGTGAGTTCGCGCTGCGAGTTGGGCACGTAAACATTCACGACGATGAACTCGGTGAACTCCGTGGTGAGCACGCGGCCTTCGCGGTCGTGATCGGCGTGGTTGATGCCAGTGGTGACCTTGATGGGTTTCTCGCGGCTGAAGGTGGCGGTGCCGGAGTAGCCTTTCTTCTCGGCGCAATTCCAGTGCGTGACGTAGTGCGCGGGCCAGAGTTGCTCGACATCGTCGGGCGTGCATTTGGTTTCCTGGAGGCAGAGAACGTCGGGATTTTCTACGGCGAGAAATTCGAGAAAGTTTTTCCGCAGCACGGCGCGGAGTCCGTTCACGTTCCAGGAGATGAGTTTCATGTCGTTGCTCCGCAGATGAAGGCAGAGGGGCACGAATAATCAAGCCGCGCCTCGGAAGCGTGTCCGGGAAATCTGCGCATGGGCAGGAGAAGGACTAAACTTCAGCGCATCTGTTCCGGCGCGGACACGGGCGGGTGTTCCGTCCTCAATTTGCCGCGGATGATTTCGCTGGCCGCCTGGATGGAGGGCTGGGGCTTGGCCATGCGCCACCACAAACCCAGCCGCTTTTTCTGCGGAGTGAAGCTGCTGTTATGTTCTTTGATGCGATATCGCGCTGACATACATCACCTTACAATTATCCAGCACGATGCACGCACTTTGCTCATCGGCCGGGAGTGGCGTGAGTGAATCAAGAATCGCCCCCGCCGTCAACGGGCGGATCTTGCGTAGGCAGGGCAAACGCATCTAAATGCTTTGCTAGTTCTGGGTTTTCATTCGTCTGCCCCAATTCGTTTGCCAGCTTTCATTCCGGCAGCGGAGCGGCAGACGAATTGGGGCAGACGAATGGAAAAACATCGTCGCTGATCCTCAGTTCCTCCCGCATCCCGATGAGTTTTGATGCGTTTGCCCTGCTTGCGTAGGGAGATTATTCGACTGATGGGTGCGATTAAGGGTGGCGGGCGGCCCGGCCTGGCTTTGAGCTTGGTGTTTGGTGTTTTTTTCCCGCATTCCCGTCGCAAGACCAGAGGATTTCGCCCTGCCCGTTACACATCACAGTGCCGGGAACATAATAAATACGGGCCAAAACTGAGTTCAGCATTGACCCCCTGTCCGGCCTCGTCCTACAACTGCTTAGAACCCAATCCAACTTATGCGCGAAAAACTTCGTTGCGCGGTCATCGGCGTTGGTGCCATCGGCACCGAGCATCTCAACTCCCTGCTGCACTGTCAGCGCGCGGCGACGGTCGCCATCGCGGAGACCAATCCGCAGCGATTGCGCGAGGCGGCGGAGAAATTTCACATCCCACGCAGCTACGCGAACTACCAGGAACTTCTGGACCAACCGGACATCGACGCCGTGACCATTGCGCTGCCAAATTACCTCCACGCTGCCGTCGCCATCGACGCGCTGAACGCGCGCAAGCATGTGCTCATCGAAAAGCCGATGGCGATGAACGCGAAGGAGGCCGCGAAGATCATCGCCGCCGCGCAGAAGAACCGGCGCACCGCGATGGTCGCGAAGAATTTCCGTTTCGACAAACACACGCAGACGGCGCGGTTGGCCATCCAGCACGGCGATCTCGGCGAGGTGTATCATGCGCGCGCGTTTTCGCACCGGCAGAGCAACATTCCGCGCATCGGCTCTTGGTACACGCAGAAAAAGCATTCCGGCGGCGGCTGCATGGCGGACAGCGGCTCGATGCTGATCGACACGCTGTTTCATCTGCTCAACGACTTTGATGTCGTGTCCGTGAGCGCGACGAAGCAGGCGAAGTTCGGCTCCCGCGGACGCGGCGAAGGCACCTGGGGCAAGAGCGACATCGATCCCAAGCGCACGTTCGACGTGGAAGACCATTGCACCGCGCTGGTGCGGATGAAGAAGGGTTACACCGTGACGGTGGACACGAGCTGGGCGGGGTTTCATCCCGGCGACAATCGTGAGGAAGGCATCGACCTGCTCGGCACCGAGGCGGGGATGAGCCTCTTCCCGGCGAAACTTTTCAAGCAGAGCCTGCAAGGTTTCGAGACCACGCACTTCTACCACACCAAGAACGGGCCGGTGGAGGATCGCATCGCGCACTTCGTGAACTGCATCATCGAAGGCAAGAAACCCCTCGTGCTGCTGGAAGAATCGCTGAAGGTGCAGCAGGTGATGGACGCGATTTACCAGTCGGCGGAGACGGGGAAGGAAGTGCGGCTGGGGGCGAAGTAAGTTTGCAAAGACTTCTTTTCATCCTTCTTTGATTTTTAGTCCGGCTTTGGTTCAATCGTTCAATGCAGCGCAAGAAAATCCATGCCAGTCAGCGTATGGGTTTCACCCTGCTCGAACTCCTCGTCACTATCGCCATTATCGCCGTCCTCATTTCGCTGCTTTTGCCTGCCCTTTCCGCTGCCAAAGCGCGCAGTTGGCAGACGCAATGTTTGAGCAACAACCGCCAAATCATATTGGCTTGGACCATGTACACGCATGACAACGACGGAAGCATTCCGCCCAACGTGAACGGCTTGTGGGGCAAGGGTGTTTGGACGAATTGGGTCGCCGGAACCATGTTCAATCAAGTGGACGCGACCAATTCCGCCCTGCTTGTGGACCAAAGCCAGTCCATGATCGCCCGTTACATTGATAATCCGAAGCTGTTCAAATGCCCCGGTGACAAAAGCCGCTTCGTCCGCAGTTTCGCCATGAACCATCGCTTGAATCCCGTGAGTGATGACGGCCCGCCCGTGTTCACGGAAGGTTTTGGCACCAACTGGATGACCTTCCGAAAAGTTGATGAAATTCGGAACCCGTCCGACATTTTCGTCACGATTGATGAGCGATCAGACTCCATTAACGATGCTTACTTTGTGGTGGACGTGACGAATACGGGATCAGTAGATGGCACAGGGCCAGTCAACCCGTACATGATTATTGATTATCCGGCCAATTACCACAGTGGCAGCACACTCTCTTTTGCTGATGGGCATTCTGAAGTCCACAAATGGTTGGAACCGACGACGATGCCTCCACTTGGTCAGGCCCGGCCTCGCATTCACACGACTTCCACCGACCGCGACCTGCAATGGCTTCAAGCGCACTCTACTTACCGCAAGAATTGAAAGTCCGCTTCTCGAATCATTTCTGGCCGATGGCCTGGCTCTTTTTCTTTGGTGCCTTGTTCAGCTTGCCCATGCTGATTCATGGCTTGGGACCGTTTTTTTGGGACGCTCGTCTCGCGGGAAACTGGCATTACCATTTCTCACAGCAATTCTGGCAGGGGGAACTTTACCCACGCTGGCTTTCCGGCATGAATGAAGGGCTGGGCAGCCCCGTATTCTTTTACTACCCACCACTACCTTACTGGATAACCAGTTTGCTTGGTCCGCTGGTGCCAAAGGATCCGGTGGGATGGCGCGCGCTCGGCATCTCAGCCTTTCTTGGACTCTCGCTCTCTGGCCTCGGTTGTTATCTCTGGCTTCGCGAGTTGACCGCAAAGATTCCCGCTTTGGTTGCAGGCATTTTGTTCATGCTCATGCCTTACCATTTGGCGAAAGACCTGTATCACCACGGCGTCTTTGCCGAGTTCTGGGCCTTTGCCTGGGTGCCTTTCACCCTCTACTTCGTTGACCAAGTATTTCACGGCCAACGCATAAGTGTTCTTGGGCTTGCGGCCAGCTACGCCGCCTTGATCATGACGCACCTGCCCACCACGCTCATCTTTTCACCTTTCCTGATTGGTTATGTCGCGCTGCGGTGGCATCTCGCGAAAAGCGGGCGCCCCATGCTGGTTACGCTGGCCGGAATGGTTCTCGGGGTTGGGCTGTCCGCCATTTACCTGATTCCAGCCATGACCATGCAGAAATACATCACGATGGAGGAGATTCGAAAATATCACTACGCAAGCTCGTTTTTCTTCGGCGATTTTGATTTCAAGACTCTCAACCTCGGTGGCGAATACAAGGAATGGCTTCTGGGCTTGGTGCTGGCCACATTGGCTGGCGGACTCAGTTTCGCTTTTATCGCCCAAGGGACCGCTACCAGTCCAAAACCTCAAATTCATTTCTGGGCGGGCGCAATGCTGGGGGCTTTTTTCATGATGCTGCCGGTCAGTGATTTTGTTTGGAGACTGTTTCCTGTTTTGCAGGTCATCCAGTTCCCGTGGCGCTTCAATACGGTGCTCTGCACCGGGGCGGCTGCGTTGATGGCGTTTGGCTTACATGCCCTGAAACGGCCGCTGGGGCTGAAGAACCTGATTCTTCTCCAAATCGGTTACGCCGCCGTGCTGGCGTGGCTGTATTTCAATGTGGCTCAGGTTCTTCGGCTGCACATTGTGCCGACGTACGATGCTTCCTCCGCCAGTCCCGACACTGCGGATGCGCCGGAATATCGCTCGCGTGACTTGAAGATTTCCCGTGGAGAAGTGGCGCAAAAAATGGGCGATAGCACGCTAGAACTCAGCAGCATTGTGAACGGAACAGGCAAAACAGCATTGGTCCGCCCTCGGGAAATCCAACTGAACGTCACAGCCCAAGAGAACTGCATTCTACTCCTGCGTCAGTTCCATTTCGCTGGGTGGACCGCCTTTGTGAATGGTCAACCGGTCATCACCAAACCATCGCAATTAGATGGCTTAATTGAAGCAATCATTCCGCCGGGAAACCATGCGGTTAGCGTTGAATTGCTGCCGTTGTGGCCCGAAAAAGCGGGACGAGTAGCCAGCGGATTTTCCTTCGTGGCGTTTGCCGCGCTGAGTCTTTGGTTCTGGAAAATACGCCGCCTTTCACCGAAAGACGTAAAACTTGTACCAGAGAAAGTTCCAAACCAGACTGAAACCGGTAGCTAACAGCTTAACTGTGTTCCGGCTGATCACGTCCTCACTCTGATTCCGTAGGTACGGCAACTGTTTGGCAATAGATTTGGCCACGCGCACGGGGAACTTCCAAATGTTGGTCGCCACATAAATCACCACGCTCTGAAGGAGATAAAGTGAACAAGCCGTTACGGCAACGAACTTCAAGGCCCGCCCGATAACGGAAAACTGCTCTGGCGGGAACACCAACAGCAGATTCATCGTGAAGCTGAAGGCCATCGCAACTGTGGTCGAAAGAAGGTTGGCGCAAATGCGCGACCAGCGAAACCGCCTCCCCGCAAAGACGTTGTAGAGTGAAAAATCAATCGCCGTACTGAAGATGCCAACCGAGACAAACCAAAAAATTTGTTGGGCAACCAGCATTTGGCAAGACTGACGCAAGTCGGAGAAAAACTCTAAATCAGGAAGTCTTTCGCCACGCTTTTTCAACTTTAGAGAAACAATCACAATCCCTGGCGCGAGTGCGAGCAGCACCCAACCGCTAATGGCGAGCACTGAATAAATTCGGTAAGGGTTGCCTCCGCGCCGGACGGTTTCAACTTGCTCAGGTGACAGCCATTTTCGAAATTGGACCCGGTAAGGAACACTGATTTCGGCCCCGTTGCTGTCGCGAAGCCGACGGTCCACCACACTGACCGTTCCCTCCAGCTTCGGGCGAAAGTCTTTCACGGTGCATTTAGCGCGCATAGTTGTGACAACGACATGCAAACGCGACGCCTCGGTGAGGCGCGGACCAAACCCGGGATTGATCCTAAAATGGTAAAAATTGAACTCTTCGGGAAGAGTCAATCCGCCTATGGACCGGAAGGACTTTGCGGCAAAGAGGGCATTGGTGTCATTCGGCTGCCCGTCAGGATAATAATACACCAGTGTCTTCGGCAAATACGGCGGTGACGGAGGGCAATCCCATGAAGCGGGAATCGTCTCGTGCTTACGCCAAGAAGTATCCAAAGCCCATTCGTGATAGGGGGGCAAGCTGCCTTGATTGGAGTTCTGGTAGAAGGGGGCGCAAAACATCAGGAAGAGAGGCAAGGCCAGCCGGTCGTGACTCTCCCAAGGCACGTTGTTTGAACTGACGGTTCCGAGGGTTGATGGCTTGGATAATTCCTGCAACTTTCCCTTCCGGCTCGTCAGAGTGGACATGGTAACCGTGGTCGCGAACACTTGATTTCCATCTGGACTGCCGGTGCTTAGGACCACTTGGGGTTTTCCACCTTGCGTAGAGATCCAAGATTCAATCAGCCAACCTTTGCTTGAAACACTGAGTTGAAATTGCCTGCTTTCGCGATAGGCTGGAACCCCATACCTTCCGGAAAATTCCGCAACTCCATGAATGGTGAACTCGGTGGCAGAAGCGGTTACATTCGTAAAAAGGCACCCAAAGAGTAAAAACGCGAAGGCACAGGATGTCGCAGTGTTCGCAGATTCTTTTGCTATTGAAAACAAGCCTAGCCTCCTGTGAAGGTGTGTTGACCAGCAAGATTCGCTGGCAAAAAGCGCGCCTATTCTGGCCATTTACTCTCGAATCGAAGACTTCGGTGTCTTGAGGACGTTGTGAACTTTTTCCTTCATTTCTGGAGTAGGATTTTTAATGCTGGTGCAGGCATAGTCAAAGGCCGTCTTGCCTTTTTTATCCTTGATGGATGCATCAGCACCTTTGCTGATCAACAATTGGCATGTTTCTATGTCACCATCAGCCGCCGCCTCCATCAGGGCGGTCTTGCCCGTTTCATCAGGCTTGTTGATATCGATGCCAGCATGCTCGATAATTTCCTTTAGTTTTTGAAGCTCACGCTCCTTGGCTAGTTTTCGGCTTTGAGCGGCCGAAGCTTTAGTTAGTTTATTTGTGTTGTTGTCCAACAATTCAAGGATTTGCAGCTTAGTTGCAAGCGGCAGGCGATGGGTTGTGCTCCTAAGATAATCCTGCATCATAAATCCATTGGGGTCTCTAACTGACACCGCCCCATGTGCTATGAGCAATTTACACATGTCTACGTAGCCAGCATAAGCTGCTGTCATCAATGAATTCATCCCGTTTTCCGGTAAAAAATTAACATCAGCTTTATTCGATAATAAAAGCTTAACAGCAACTAAGTCATTTGACGCCACGGCGCTCACCAGAGGTCCCAGATCAAGTTTCTTAGCTGCAGCGAATGACATCGGTGTTGATACTAACAGCACAGCAAAAAGCCAGGAGCAAGCGAGCCTGCAAAATGATTTAGTTTTCATAAATGCATCTTGGTTAATGATCAAAGCTGCCATAAATATCTTCCCATGTGCTAGATGGGGCATCAGTTTCAGAGCTAGTTGAACCTGTGGTTCCACCACCGCACTCCTTCAGATAGTGGTGCTTCGGCGTTGAAAGACCTGTCGGATCAGTAGAATTCAGTTCATAAATTGATTTTCCAAATTTACGGGGGGTACTGATCCCCCACCAATCTGATGCGCTTGCGTCTCCCGGAGGTGCCCCACTCGCAAACGAAGCGCAATTGTTAAAGTAACCCCAAGTTCGATTCTCGGCTGTATAAGTATTTAGTGAAGTTACCTCGCTTGGGCTTAATAAGAAATAGCGGTTGTAAGCTCCTGAATCAGGATCATGTGCAATTTTACCAGTGGTAAAATTAGTTTGGTTTATATCGACCCTAGTGTCGTTTCCGGAGCCGTTATCTAAAGCGGTTCCAAAAATCGCATTATGTCCATCCGGCCATAGACCATAATGAATTATCGTTGATGTGCTTGCAGCCGAATAAACATGCTTAGTTATCCAAGCATGTCCGTTAGCGAATGTAGCATCCTGATCTCCTTTCTTCATGTTGGAATGAATGCCAAGAATTGTGTTGCAGACCAGAAAATTTGGAAAATCCCGAACATCACTGCACAACGTAACTGTGACCGTCTTCAAATCCGTATCGGAACCTGAGACAGCGTTGAACGTAGCAGTGGCCGTTGCGCCAGTAGCGCTAGCCATGCCGCTCCAAATTGGCTGTCCGGTGGGAAATGACGCCCAACTGGGATTGGGATTAACTCGGACAGACAAGGTATCGCCGAGTTTCATTCTCAAAGTGGCCATGTCGTACCAAGTTCCGTTGCACGAATACTGGACGTTACTAATGCCGACGGCAATGACGACCACAGTTATGACCTGATTTCCACACGTGGCCGTAATCGTATTGGAACCAAACGCGGTTAAAGCACCAGATACACCCAACCCGGAACCGCTCAAGGCTCCAGCCCAAGCTACGCAGGCCGCGCTTCCATTGGTCGGGGAGAGCGTGGCCGTTAAACCAACGGTCGCACCTACGCACACCGGACTAGACGGCGAAATGGTGACTGTAGAAATCCCGGTGACGATTACCTGACCCGCGATTGACGTGCATTCAGGATTACTTGCGGTTACATCATACACGCCTGGGGACAGATTGGTCCAAATGCCGCCCGTGATGCCGTAATTGATTTTTTCGTCTTCCACCCCGGTTACGTCGGCGGTAACACTGGCGGTTCCGCCCGCACAAATTACCCAAACTGAGTTGCTATTCCAAGTCAGCGTACCTGTGGCGTATGTGGAAATAAGGGAAGAGAGGAGAAGAACTAGCAGGACTGAATTTTTCATATGCTTTTACCCGAAAATTAAACCACCGCATCGAAACATTTTAAGACGGCAAATCTGCACTGGAACAGGATGTCGGCTTAACTCTGACGTCTTTACTAAAAACGCAGTTTGAATGGCAAGAGATTTCCTTCAAAAAAGTTTAATCAGAGTTTTTGCCCGTGGCTAGGCCGGCCAACCCCTCGTCATCCAGCCCACCAATGCGCCGCGTAAGAAGTGAATCAGACCATGCAAGAGAAGAATTTCTTAGAATTTATTTCGCATGCCTTGGAAATTACTCAGACCAGTCATTTTTTTGACGAAAGCAACTGGACCAATATGTCTCGCGTTTCTTGATCTAAGCGACGGCTCTCTTCACCCACATAGTCCCGGGCTGTTCTTCCTTCTGAGTCACGCAGAAAAAGATCGGCGCCGGATTTCACCAATAGTTCGCATCCAGGAAGATGACCTGCGGCAGCAAATTGCATCAACAGTGTTCTCCCTTTCTTATCCTGTACATCAAGTCTTAGACCAATTTCGATTTCCTTCCGAAGTTGTTCCAAGCTAATTTCTTGCAATCGCGCTCGTTCTCGTTCTTCTGCACCTAGTGGAAGCGGGGCAGCTAACAGTATTTTGGCAATTTCTCTTCGATGAACTCCGGCAATATTGGTGTGATTTGTAAGGTACCATACAGCGTCCCGCCCCATTAAATCTCGTGCACGAGGATTAGCGCCTTTGCCAAGGAGTTCTTGGACTTTCTCGACATCACCCGCCTTGGCAGCATACATTAGTGGCGTCCAACCATATTTGTCTCGCGACTCCACCTTTTCTGCATCTGCTGCTTTGGATGTTCCAAAATAGGCAAACAATGCAAAACAAATAAAAATTTTCATAAATTACCAAGAACGTGGAATTTGATATACTGGCGACGATAAGCTGCTCGGATCCGTAGACTCCGAACTCAGAATTCGGCTTTTAATAGTTGCCGGAAAAATTGAGCCGGAGATATCGTGCGGCGCAGCACCTAGCTCGAAGGCGGTGCAGTTATTAAAATAACCCCAGTTAAAGCATGTATTCAAGTATGTTGCCAAGCTGGCTTGTTGACTGGGACTCAGTAGAAAATAACGATTTGCTTGGCCAGTTAAAGGGTCCAGATTGACCCAGACATCACATCCGGAAACCGCCGCCGTTTGACCTGATGTTGCGGGGTGGCCAGTTTGATATGCGCCATAAGCATTGTTGTTCGTGGCTATCAAGTCATGAACAGTAATCCACGCGTGTCCCAAACTTGAACCACCGTTGTCGCTGCTCCAACCGCCATCAGCATGATGACCCACGATTGTACCGCATACTAGCCACAAAAAGTACCGATTCTCATTACCGCACATACTGACTGTTACTTGTTTTAAATCGCTATCACTTGATGATGCTGAAGAAAATGTCGCGGTAGCTGTGGCTCCTGTAGCCGAGGCTGCGCCGGACCAAATAGGCTGGCCTGTGGGAAAAGAGGCCCAACTCGGATTCGGGATCGCACGCAAAGTCATTGAATCATTAATTTTAATTTTGTAATTAATGTAATCTTGCCACACTCCATTGGAATACCATTGAATGGTATTTAGACCGACTGCAATAATCGTGGTATTTATCGTCTGATTTCCACAGGTTGTCGTAATCGTGTTGGAACCAAACGCGGTTAAAGCACCAGATACACCCAATCCGGATCCGCTTAAAGCTCCAGCCCAAGCTACGCAGGCCGCGCTTCCATTTGTCGGGGAGAGCGTGGCCGTTAAACCAACGGTCGTACCTACGCACACCGGACTAGACGGCGAAACGGTGATGGTAGAATGCCGGTGACAATGACCTGACCGGCGATGGGTGATGATTCGGGATTGCTTGCGGTCACATCATACACGCCTGGAGACAGGTTGGTCCAAATGCCGCCGGTGATGCCGTAATCGATATGTTCGTTTTCCACCCCGGTTACGTCGGCGGTAACACTGGCATTTCCACCCGCACAAATAACCCAAACTGAGTTGCTATTCCAAGTCAGTGTGCCCGTGGCGAATGTGGAGATAACGGAAGAGAGAAGAACAATTAGCAGAACTGAATTTTTCATATGCTTTTACCCGAAAATTAAACCACCGCATCGAAACAGTTTAAGACGGCAAATCTGCACTTGGAACAGGTTGTCGGCTTAACTCTTACGTCTTTACTGAATTTTAACTTTGAAAGGCAAGAAGTTTTTGAAAAAACTTCACTAAGAGTTTTTTGCCAAAGAAAAGACCGGCCAATTGCTCATTAACCGGCCCACCAATGAGCCGCGTAACGAACTATTAAAACGGCTTGCAGGCAAAGAAGCAGGGCAAGGTAATACCCGAAGACCCACCGGCGCGGGGAGCGAGACGCAACAGAACCAAAAACAACAAACAAGGGAAACACACAAAGCGTGTAGCGGACATACGAAAAGAAGCAGTTGGAGAAGGCTGGAACCAAGCCGGCACATAGCGCCCAAATGAAATAGGCACGGGGCAGCTTCCAAATCCAAAACAGTGAAGCTACAAAAGTAACGAAGCAACTGCGGTCGAGAGCAGAGTCCGTGAAACCGTGGAAACTGCCCCAATTCAAAAAGGCGGCACCCCATTTTTTGACATTGAGAATGTTCAAGATGGAAGGCTGGTAGGGGTAAAACCGCTGGGCATGGAAAGCCTCAAACGGGTCGCCTGTCCAGAACCACATCAGGCCCAAACACATTGCGAAACCGAGCACGGAGCAAGTCGCCGCCAGCAACCAGCGGTGGCGAATGGGCAGGGCCGTTGGGGAAGTTTTTCGTTGCTCGTACCAGTGCCAAAGCAGCACTAGGACGGCAAACACACCGATTGCCCTCGTCAGTGGCATCAGAAACGCAGCGCCCGCAGCAAATCCCGCCCGATTCTTGTGCAGCGCCCAGAACAGGACCATGAGTTCAAGGAAGAACAAGGACTCCGTGTAAATTACGGAAAAAAACATTGCCGTGGGAAAGGCCAGCAGGGAGAGCAAAGCAAACCGGGCGACCTTGGAGTCGAATTTTTCCGAGACCAGCCGGTAAAACAGGCAAAGCGCGGCAACGCTGAAGATGTTTGACAGGACTAGGCCAGCCCAAATGTGGTTGCCTGCGAAAACCGGCGCAACCGAGCGGATTAAAATGGGGAATAACGGGTAAAATGCACAGGATGAGTCGTTGTGCGTGTAGCCCTCTGCCGCGAGTTTAAGGTAGTGAAAAGCATCCCAGCCTGAAGCCCAGCCCCAAACTGTTTGCTCATCTCGCAGGAATAGCACCCCAAAAACTATGCACACAACGGAAAACAGTTTTTGCAACCCGATGCTCAGGAAAAGAAATCGCCGGTCGGAAATCACAACATGATTCCGCTGCTCTTGTTCACAATCCAAGTTGCACAGTGCAGGCAGCGTTACCGGAGACTTGCCATCAATTTCGGAATGAGCAAAGAAAAAAACGCTGATGCACAAACGGAAAATCCGCACGGTAGTTGGTGCCGTGCGGACTGATTAAGGACCGATGTTTTTAGTTGTTCGTCACTTTGCTGGCCTTGCGCGACTTGGCCTGGCCGACCACCACGTCGAAACCCCAGCCGGTGAGGGCTTCTTCGTTGCCTTTGTTGACGGCGGCGAGGAGGTCGCGGATTTGGGTGATGCCAAAGAGCAAGGTGCCTTTGGTGTTCTGCGTGAGGCCGGGGGCCACACCAATCAAACCGGCGGCGCGGCCATTGGCTTCCTGCGTCTTGCGCTCGAAGTCCTTGGCGGCTTTACGCTGGGTGTCGGCCTCGGTCACTTTATCGCCAAAATCCTCGAGGTCGAGGTCGGTGAGACCTTTGAGCGGGGAGTTGGCGCCGAGTTCGGTGCTTTTCTTGTGGATTGCTCCGGCCAGGGCCACCAATTCATCGGGGTTGCCGAGCGGAACGTTGATGCGGACTGTTTTACGGGCCATGTTAGTGATGTGTTCAGTTGTTCTTGTTTTCCGTCAGTGGCGGCCGGTCCTCCCGGTCGTCTGGTGTGAGCAACGGCAACTGGGGCGTGAAACTTGAGAACTATTTTCTTCCAGAATGGAAGTGAAGCATTCCCGGCGGCATTTTTTGCGTTCAAGTAACGTGCTGGAACATCAAAGTTTGGCGCTTGGGCGTGTGGAGTTGGAAAAGTGCAGGCCAAGTTGGCGCGGGAATGCTTTTCGCTGAAACGGGAGGGGAAATTAGCCACAAAGAACGCAGAGAACGCAGAGAGGAGCCACGGGAGGACAGACTTTGGCGGTGGGTTGTTTCAGAGCCTGTTTGAAAAACCAGCGATGGGTAGCACAGGCCACCGGCCAGTGCCGCCGGGCTACCAGCCCGGCGGAAGGGTGAGGGCAGCGCAGTTCAAGCAGGCCTGACTTCACTCAAGGTAGCTTCACTCTCATTCCGCTGGGCAGGTTACCCAGCGGAACGGGCTGGTCGCCCGTTCCACCCATTTCCGAGGCAGATTCTCTGCGCTCTTTTCCCTTTCTGTGCTTTTTGCGTTCTTGGTGGCGATTCCATTTTGGAATTCGGGTGGAAAAGAATTGTTCCCACAGATTCAGAGCGACCACGGATGGGAAAATTCCATCTGCGGCCGTTCTGAATCCGTGGGAATTTTTTCCCTGATCTCCGTGGGGCAGTCGGGACGCGTTGGCCTACCTCAGCGCCGCCGCGCCGTTGCCTTCATCGAAATAAATCGCGCCGTCCACTTCGCTGTATTTCAGGTACTGGCTCCAGCGCAGGAAGCCGAGGTCGCGCGTGGCTTCGAGGCGGTCGGTCTTCACTTTGGGCAGCGGGCCGGTGGACGTGGCAAAGGCTTCGTGGAGGACGCGGCCATCCATCGGCTTGGACGGTTTCACGCCGAGGAGGTGCAGCACGGTGGGCGCAAGATCAATGTTGCCGCTCGGTGTTTCGTTCAGGAAACCGCGTTTGAAGTCAGGACCGGAGGCGACGAGCGTGTTGTTCATGTCGAAGCGCGAGAGCGAGGCGTGGCTGCCTTTGCCCTTCGTCCCGTCCATTGAGTAGAACATGCCGGGGTGGCCGTGTTCGTTTTTGTCCGCCGTCCAGCGCAGGGAGAGGAGCACGTCGGGACCGGAATTGGTCTGGCCATCGTAACGCACGGTTTCGAGCGGGAAGGTGCCGGCCATTTTCAGGCGCGAGAAGACGACGCCCGCGAAATCCGTCTGCTGCAAAAACTCGACCAGCCGGCGCGTGACTGCCTCCTGGCGGTCCACCACGTAGAACATCACTGAGCCGCCGAGTCCGACGACCATGACGTCGCCCGGCTCGGGGTTTTCGTTTTTCTTGAAGGCTTGGAACTTGGCCTTCTTCAAAATGTCCACGATGTCCGGCCCCTTCGAGATGGTGGAGAAGCCGTGATCGGAAACAATCATGAGGTCCGTCTTGTCGAAGAGGTTTTTCTCCTTCAGATGCTTGATGACTTCGCCGAGATTTTTGTCGCTGGACTCAATGCCGGCCAGCGCGTTCGGCGCGCCCACGCCCACGTCATGCTGCGACTTGTCCGGGTCGCTGAGCCAGAGGAGCGAGTATTTCGGCACGCCGTTTTTCCACAGACTGCGGATCATGGACTTCGTGGTCCAGGCGTCCTGCGCGGCGTTGGGGATGGCGCTGGTGGGCCAGTGCTTGTCGTCGTTCACCTTGGGCAGTCCTTCACCCACGGAGCGCGGGATGGTCTTGCCCTCCCAAAGGAGGACGGATTCTTTCTCGGCCTTGGAATTTTTTCGCGTCGAGCGGTCATGCAACAGCACCACCGGCTTGGTGCCCGCGATAGCCGTGGCGATGCCGTTGTCCTGGAGAATTTCCGCCAGCGTCTCTGCGCCGAGATAATGGCCGTCCGTCATCATGTCGCCGCGACGGATCGCGTCGAGACCCTCGGTGGCAAAGGTGCCGGTCACGGAAATCTCCGGGCGATATTCGGTGTTCGCGATCACGCGGCTGCGGCCCGGATGCACGCCGGTGGCGAGCGCGGTGCCGTTCACCTCGGTCGAAGAAATGTAAGCGCAGTGGTGGTTCTTGAAGAACACGCCGTTCGTCGCCAGCGCGTAAAGGTTGGGACAATACTGCGGCGTAATGAAATCCGGCCTCATGCCGTCCCACACCACCACCACCACATGCTCGGCCCGCCCGGCGGCCGACGCCGCGAGAGTGACAAAAACTTGGACGAGCAAAATCAACGCGGCGAGGGACTTGAGGGTTCGGGCTTTCATTGGGCGCGAAGATGCGAGTGCGGAAGCGGCAATTCCAGAAAAATAGGCGGTGCCACCGTAACGCCGGCTTTCGAGCCCGCCGGCCGGGAGACTTTCCCGCCTCGTTGCGCTGGCGCGGCCCGGTGAAAGCAGAACCGCCCCACAGGAACTACTAAAACCTGCGAGGCGGCTACTCAACCAACTCAAACCAACCAAACCCTCTTTGACCCGCACTACCTATCGCACATCACGAGACGCACGTCGGATGGAATCTCCTGCGGTGTTTTCCAAGCCGACCGGGGCCACTTCGCACCCGCACCAAGGTAGTGGGGCATCCGTCCCGGCTGGCGCTCCCCTGCTCCAGCGGGAGGAGGGCCAGGGTCAGGGAGAAGCTTTGCGAATTCTTCCGGGGTCTAATCGCGATCCGGTTCGGCCCAGCGGCGATGCTGACGTGCCAGGAAGGGCGCCGGCAAGAAATGCATCAAGACGACGCGGACGTTGTTCATAAAGCCGCTGATGATTCTGGCGTGGCGTTTGGTCATCGCCTGGAAGCCCGCGCGCGCCACCATTTTCGGACTGGCCTTTTTGCTGCGGCCGATTTTCGTGTTCAGAAGTCCGGCGCGACGGAAATAGTCGCTTTCGGTCACACCCGGCATCAGGCAGGTGACGCTCACGCCGGTGCCGCGAAGCTCCTCATGGAGAGCCAGGCAAAACGAATTCAGGAAGGCCTTCGACGCGTTATAGGCGGCCTCGAAACTGCCCGGCAGAAAGCCCGCAATGGAGCCAACAATCAGGATGCGTCCGTCGCCTCGCGCGCGCATCTTCCGCCCGATCTGATGAACCAGCAGCAAGGTGCCGCTGATGTTGGTGTTCAGAAGGTGCATGAAATCATCCACGTTCTGATCGAGAAAGCCCTGGCCCAAGCCCACGCCGGCATTCGCAATCAGAACATCCACTTCACGGTCGCCGATGGCATCGCACAGGCGCTGAACGCCCTCGACCGAGGACAGATCGGCTTCCACAGAGGAAACGTTGGCTCCTCGGGTTCTCAGAGCAGCAGCCACCTCGTGAATCTGCGGCTCGTCCGCAGCGATGAGGAGATGATAGCCCGCCTCGGCGCACACAAACCCCAGTTCCCGACCGATGCCACTGGAGGCACCGGTGATCACGGCCAGTTGATGTTTCATGGCAAACTCAGGGTTTCTCTCACAGAGAGAGAGCGTAAGGACGAGGGAGAAAGTTGCGATTTCTTCCGCTCTCCGACGCCCAAAACATCTCAGCTTTTCTCCCTCGCCTCATTCCGCCCCGCTGGGAGCGAGGTCAGGCCGGGGCGCGGAGAGGTTCAATTCTGAAAGAATCGGCAATTCACCCAAGATGGACTTGAGCCGAGCTGAAAGGTTGCTGCGATACGTTTCGGCCTTCCAATATGGGCCACGAAAATCTCCGATGTATTCAGCGAGGGTCCGGATCGCAAAGCCAGCAGGCATCCAACGAATGGACCTGCTGGCGGGTCAGCTTTCAACAAACGGTGCGGCGACGCAGCGGAGATTCAGCGATAGTCCCAACCTTGGCGCACGTAGCGGGAGTCGATATTCCAATCGCTGTCCGGGTAAGTGGCTTGCCAGTCTCGACGAACCTCCTTCTCCAGATCGGCGTTCCATTTGGGTACCGCGTGCCGTAGTAGTTGCGAGCACCATGGCCGAAACGATAGCCCGGCTCCGCGTCTTCGTACGCAGGTTCACCACGGGGCGGAATGGCTTCTTTGCCCGCCGCTTGTTTCACGGTGTTATCCACATCCTGATTCGTTTCCGGCTCCGCACCGCCAAAGTCATGCTTCGTCTGGTCCCAATCACGCCGAAAGGCGGCCTTGACGCGATCCCAGCCCGAGTTGTGTTCTTCGGTCCACCAAGAAGGATTCGATTGTTTTTTCATAATTATTTTTGAGTTGAACACCTTCACTTTAGCACGGCGAATACCGAGGCCAGTGTCACCCCTTGAACTTCCGTCCCATTGTTTCCATTCCAAGGTTTTCACGGGAAAAAATAGCCGACCGACCGGGGGGGTAGACGAGGCTTCCTCCCAGCAGCAGGCGGTTCTTTTCCAGACAAAGCGCACGGTCCGAGCCGTACATGCAACTCCCGGATCACACCCACTCCGCACACAGCAACTCCGCCTGTTGGAGCACCGTCCTCACCGCCTCCTCCTGCAAGTCCGGCGGGTAGCCGTATTTGTTCAGGATGCGTTTCACCATCACGCGAATCTTTGCGCGCGCGCTTTCGCGCAGCGTCCAGTCGATGGTCACGCTCTTCTTCACCTGGGTGATGAGTTCGGCGGCGATGAGATTGAGTTTGTCGTCGCCCATCGCCTTCACCGCGCTCTCGTTCACGGCGAGGGCGTCGTAGAACGCCACTTCGTCATCCGTCAGTCCGAGGTCTTCGCCGCGCTTGGTGGCGGCGTCCATTTCCTTGGCCAGCTTGATGAGTGCCTCGATGACCTCCATCGTGGAGATGGCGCGTTGTGGAAGCCCCAACGGGGCGAACTAAGCCAGCCCAGGGCAACGCCCTGGGTCGTGGGAAACAAAAGGATTAAAGCCCTGAAAAGGCGGCCTCATCTTGTCGCGCCCCTTCAGGGCTTTGTCCTTTCTCAATTCAAACCCAGGGCGTTGCCCTGGGCTGGCATGGTTCGCACCGTTGGTGTTTCAGAGACATCACGCCTCCTTGGCAAACGCCTCCAGATCCGCCGCCTCATGGATCGCGAACTTATCCAGATCGGTGCGGATGTTGTAGAGCTGGTGGGCGTCGGTTTCCTTGGACAGCGTCACGCGGTCGTAAAACGGCTGGAAGCCTTTCTCGATATCTTCAGCCGTGTTCTCGAAGTCGAGCACGAAGGTTTCCTCCTTGCCCGCCGTTCAGGCGGGAGAGCGTTTGCACGCAGGCCACCCCGCTGAGCTTCTTGTCCACAACCATCGCCACCAGCTTGGGTTGATCGAAGCCCGTCTGGAACTTGCTCGCCACAATGAGGAATCGGTATTCATCCCCCTCGAAACGACGTGCCCGCAGGGTGCGACCGGCGGGGAGCATCAAATGTAATCGCCAAACACCGTCCGCGTGTTGGCGTCGGTCTTCTCGATGGGCGTGCCCGTGAAGCCGATGAACGACGCATTCGGCAAGGCCAATTCATACTCTGCGAGGGATGCGAATACATTCGTTGCTTCCCCGAATCAGTATCTCATCCCGCGACCATGAAAGCTGAATAGGTTCAGGTCCGGTGTCCTCGTGTATTGCCATTTCAGTCAACGGTGGCCGAATATAGCGTTCCAGAAAGACGGCCATCGTCCTGCCAGCTTTGGAATCCATGTGCGCCCAAGCGTCGGCACCGACGTAATGCCTGCCCCCATTGGCGGTGAACTTGGCGATCAACTCCGTGAGGCGGTGCGAAGGTGTGGGGTCGAGCACCACGAGAACCGGCGTCAGACCTGCCCCCCTGCATTCCACAGGAAACGATAGCTCCTCGCCAAAGCGCCCTTGCCCGCTGGCCGCAATCGTGACTCGCAGCTTGAACTCGTATGCCAGTTGTTCCTCGCCGTCGTAGCAGTCAATCTGACGACCCTCATCCGTTGGCTGACCTTGTTCGTTGAGGCGCTTCACCGGGGAATTGCGCGAGCCAATTGCTTCACCTCCCAGGCAACTCGCCAAGACCGGCTCGAACAGATAGCCGGTCTCCTGCGCTGCCCGGTTGTCCACGTCGAATATCCACTTCCTCCAGACGAGCCATGCCGCAAGCAGTTCATGCTGAACACCGCCGAACTCCAATAGGCTGCGTGGGCCGATTTGGTTCATTGTCGGACGGGGTTGGGTGGACAGGATTCGCTGATACTTTCGACGGCGCTTGTGAAGGGCGGCAAGGTTCGAAAAGTAGAGACTGAAATCCGGTTCGTGTGCGACACATGCCGCCAAACTTTCGACGAGCGCAGAAGCCGATGGGCAGTCGGCCTGTGCAGCTTGAAACCACGCCAACGGCAATCGGTAGTAATCCGGACTTGGAGGAAGAACCGAAAGCGCGGGAAGCTGTGAGGTCGCCGTTTGAATGGAAAGGTCGCTACAGCACTGAGCGAGGAGGCAAAACAACTCGTTTTCAGAAAGGGTTACGCGGTCATCTCCCGAGCCGAGAATTCGTGCGGCGCTGAAGAGCTTCTTGATTTCGATGGGGATCGGCATGGTCAGTCTTTCGGTTGTTCGAGCAATACGAGTTGTTCTTCCTTCGATTCCACCAACTCGGTGAGCACAAATTCAGTCCGAGCGAGTGCCGGACTCATTCCTTCAGAGCGTGTGAGGCGGAAACGGAGCTTCGGATGCGCGGATCCATCGTAGCGCGCCTGAAAGCCATAGGTCTTCGCGATATGGTCCGCCACTGTCCGCGCGAGCATCGGCGGAATGGCATTCCCGATTTGCTGGATGCGACTCGCCGCACTCCCGGTGAAAACAAAAGAATCAGGAAAAGTCTGCAAGCGAGCGCACTCCCGCAATGTGAGCAGCCTGTCCTCGGACGGATGCACAAACTCTCTGGTCGCCGCGCTGGTCATTGTCAGGCTGGGTTCATCCGCGAAGAGCCGCTTCAAGCCGGACGGTGCGCCCCCTCGTCGCTCGACGGGCGTCCCGTCCATCACGCGGCGAAAGGCACGGCGGCGGAAGGACTCGTGCTGCAAATGTTCAGGCAAGTCCTTCATCGTCTGTCCCGGTGAGAGTCCGCGCACCCGCTCCAATTGGATTCCTGAAAGCACAGGCGAAAAATGGTCCGTAACCGTCTTCGCATCGCCGCGGAGACAAGCCTGCAATTCATTTCGCGGCGGCCCGATGTGCGAGAGCGGCTTGCCGCCATCGGTCGTCGCCGGTGGCAAGTCGCTCGTCGCAGTCGCGAATGTGATTTTCCCTTTCCTGAAGATGTTTCCCGAAAACAACGTGACAGCGTCGGGAAAGACGAAGTCGTGTCCCAATCGGTTCCCGACGATGAGCACTCGCTTGCGCCGCTGAGGCACGCCGTATCCCTGCGCATAGACCTTCTCCAGATTCAACGAGTAGCCCGCTTCCAGAAACGCCGCCACCGCATCGCGCACATGCAACCCGCCGTCATTCGTTAGCAACCCCTCGACATTCTCCATCACGAACCATTTGGGCCGGATGCCTTCGAGCAGCCGGACATAGTGCCGAACCAGCGAATTGCGTGGATCCTCTCCAGACTTCATCCCTGCACTGCTAAAACCCTGGCAGGGTGGACCGCCGAGGAGGATGTCGAGTTCGCCCGAGCGGAGGCCGATCTTGTCGAGCAGCATTTCCGGCCCGAGGTTCCGAACATCCGCCACCTCACACGGCGTTCCTGCAAAATTGCGCCGATAGGACTCCACGGCATCGCGGTCGATGTCCGTCGCAAACCGCACATCAAAACCCGCCTGCTGAAACCCAAGCGAGCAACCGCCCGCACCCGCGAAGAGGCTGATGGCAGTCGGCTTGGTGCTCATTTTCTCGGAGGGCATTGGGCAGGCGTCTTCGGCAATGGATTCGTTGAGGCTCATGTGCTGATGACTTTACCATTCGTTACGGAGGCCGGGGCACCGAACCCCAACTCAGAAATGAATGACCGGATGACGGCAGTCGCTTCCGTAAAGTTAACCCCACGTTCTGAGAAAACAGAAGGTGCTCCGAATTTCCCTTCCCATTTGTTTAGCGCCTCGGAAATGCACTCCAACGATGCGAACACTCGCTCGTGGCGGTTCTTTAGGCGCCCGAGATTCGCCTTAAACCCTTCAAAACTACGCGGACTAGAGATGGCTAGGTAAATGTCGAAAATGTCCCGTGGACGCTTCTGAACCATGCAGCTCTTGCTCTTGGTTGCGAGTAAGCCAACTTCGTCGATTATGGGCACGACATGGCTTACCTTGGTGCCATCGGGCATCAGGAACTCGATAGTCTCGTTGGCAACAAAGCCGTCGAACACAAATCCTGCATTCGGTAACGCGATCGATTTCGTAAACACGTATGTGCTCTTGTAGTCTTCGTGGGGGATCGGGAATGAAAGCTGATCAACGCAAAGCTCACCTTTCACCTCACCTTCATGGGGGTGTAGCAAATCCACATTGAAAACGAAACTCCGCCCACAGACTTGGAGCGTTCTCAACACCTGAAACTCGTGCTTTGCCGATAACAAGTAACCACTATCAAGAAAGGCGGTGACTACGTCCTTGAGCGCCTCCTTAGTCGCGCCCTCAGAGAACAAGAGGTCAACATCTCTTGTTCCTGGATGTGTCACCACTGTCGTGTTTCGCAACACGGGCGACCAACCACCGCATACGGCGTATTTCTTGCCGGAACTATTTGCGATGGAAGACGCCTCACCCAGCAGGCCCTTTGCGGCAGCATTCAGTGAGTCATACATACATTATTGCGTCTTCGACGATGGATTCGTTGATGGTCATGTCAGTAGCGCTCCGTGGCGAATAGTTCGATTTCCTTTGGTCTCACGATGGGTTTGAGTGAACGCAATTTCGCCTTGTTCACGATCTTCACTGGGTCGATTGCCGTCTTGAGCTTTGCGGATGAAATCCAGTCATTGTTCCAAAGAACCACGGAATCGCCTTTCACCAAACGGCACAGTATTTCTTTGTAGGCGAGATTGGGCACGAACGAATGGCTGATGCGTTGGAGCCACACTTCCATGTGGCCCGCGTTTGGTAGCCGAGAAAGTTTGGTGTGAATCTTCTGAATCGCGTCAACTCGCGCGGCCTTGCTCGCCAGAGCGCTCAGAAGCTTGCTGATAATGGCTGAACAAACCGGAAAAGCTTTCGGACTGTGGTATGCGATGTCGGTTGCGATGCTGATCAGCACGAGAGGGTTGCTGATACGCTTGGCCAGGTTGAGCCGTTCGTGAAAATGGGTAAGGGCAACCGTGAGGCTGCCAGTATTCGGGAAATCGTGCCCATGAGCGTGGATAACAAGAAGGTGCTTTTGAAGGTTTGGGTCACCTTGCCTCCCCCTCAACCACGCTCGCTTGTCCGGCTTTATCGCATTGCTGACCACTAGCTGCGCTCCCGTGGTCTTCGAGGCGTTGAGCTTTAGACCGAGTTCGATAAGGACCTCCGTCAAAGCCTTCAAGATTGCCTCACCAATCTGCGGGCTCTGAACAAAGATTCGATAGTCGTCGCGATACCTCAGTATCCGGAACTCGGTGATTCCGGCGGCCCTTAGTCGGTCACTCAATTCTAGATCAGCATAACCGAGCACGAGTTCGGAAATGAAATCCATGAGCGTTGAGCCCTGCGGAATCCCGTTGGTCTGCCCATGCCGCATGTCCTGAATGTGCGAATCTATGATGTTTCCGATCAGCGTCTTGTCGTTTCGTGCGGCTTTCGCTTTGGCTTTGCCGTGAGCAGCCCACGCAATCGAGTGGGTGTAGATCGCCGAATAACAATCCGTAATGTCGGCGTGCAACGCGTAGTTGTAGTCGAGGGCAAACTCGATAGACCCCTGCTCGATTCCTTGCCACCAGTTGAGGATCTGAGCTGCCTTATCCTTTTGCATGGGCGGTGCCTCAATCGGAATACTCAGGCACTTCAAGTTTGCAGGCTTCTGAAATTCTTTGAATCGGTCGCGAATCACTTTCCACTGAGCTGGCTCAGTGATCTTGTGGACGAGAGAAACGTAAAGCGCAGGGTGAATGAGTTGAAAGGGACGCCAGGCGTGTCGCCCATCCTTGTTCGACAAGATCGAATAGTTTACTCCCTCGTGGTCGCGAGGTTTCAGTTTTGGATTCGCTGAACTCAGCGGCGAAATCGCTATTTCTTTTGAAACGCCTGAAAGGACAGACGCAAACGTGAAATAGACGGGCAGGTCGATCCCGCAGTAACTCTCAGGCTTCATCAGGAACGCGCGAGCTTGCGGTGCGGTCATCTGTAGAATTGACCGTTCTGGTTTCTGCCGCGTCGTTTTCTTTTTGATGGCGGCCATTATGCAATCCTCCCGTCGATTTGTTCTGCCCCGACCACGCTCAACTCCCCGCTCAGCAATTTCGGCAGCAGCGTGTCGCGCAGGGTGGCGAGGGTGCGGAATTGGCATTCATGGATGAAGTGCTGCACCCAGGCGAAGTTGGCGTTGCCCTTGGGCGGGACGCCGAATTGATGAACGCCCCCGCGTTCGCCCTGCGAGTTGCCTTTGGCAATCTGTCTCGCTCCGCTCGGCTGCCAGCGCATGTCCTCGTCTTTGTGGAAATTGTCCTTCGCTTCGCTCACGACCTGCGGTGAGGGTTCGCTTTGAAGGAATGCGCTGCCGCGCAGGGCAGTGTCGGAGTCGGTGAAGAGCGGGGATCCATTCATGATGATGCCGATGTAGCTCTGCGCGTCCTCCGCGTCGTTCATCCAGGCAATAAAGTGCTGGAGAAAGAGCATCTGCCCATCCGACTTGCGCGGAAGTCCGGCCCCGAAGCGCCCATCGAACCCACGCGCGGCCTCGGTGGTGACGGCGTCGAAGTCCTTGCTCCACTCGTAGCCGTAGGGCCGATTGACGAACTGGAAGTCGAAGCGTTTGTCCGGCAACGGGTCGTTGGAAAGAGTGCTGCCGAGCTTGATGTTCTCCGCGTCCTTGCCCTCCGGCTCCAGGATGAGCATGTCGGAGCGGGCGATGGCCCAGGTCTGGGGATTGAGTTGTTTCGGCGGCTTCCCCCGCCGCCTCACCCTTCGGGCTCGCTGCGCGAGACCAAAACGGCGCTGCCGCCGCGCCGTTTTGTCCTGCCCGTAACGGAAGACCTTGGCCTGGGGGTTGATCTGCTGGATGCGGTCCTTGGTAAGGGTCAACCTGCCGCCGGTGCCGCAGCAGCAGTCATTGACGGTGCGGGCCACGCCCTCGCCACTGGCCAAGTCGGTATCAAACATGAGGACGAGATCCACCATGAGGCGGATGACCTCACGCGGGGTGAAGTGCTCACCGGGGTTCTGGTTCAGGGCTTCGTTGAACTTCCGCAGCAGATGCTCAAAGACGTAGCCGATCCCGTGGTTGGACATGGCGGCGGGGCGGAGGTCCACCTTGCTCCTCTCATTGAAGCGCTCCATGAGCAGGTAGAGCAGCCCGGCCCGCTCCAGATCGCGGATGGCGTCGTCGAAGTTGAAGGCGGCAAAGATTTCCCGGACGTTCGGGGAGAAGCCCATGACATACTGCCGGAGATTCAGGGCCAGATTGGCGTCATCGTGCAGGAGGCTCTCGTAGTTGAATTTGGAGGTGTTGTAGAAGGCGTAACCCGCAGCCCGGCACAACTGCTCGTGACGGTTCTCCAGCCCCTTCTCCTTCAGCGTGTGCTCCGTCTCCAGCACCTTGGCCTTGGTCGCCTCCAGCGCATAATCCAGACGGCGCAGGACGGTGAACGGGAGGATGATTTTCTGAAACTCGCTCTTCTGGAAAGCGCCGTTGAGCAGGTCGGCAATCGCCCAGAGGAAGCTGACGACGCTGTTGAATTTGGCGGGTTCGATCATGGAATTAGGCGGCTTTTAGAAAGCGGGTTGGAGATTGGAAAGCGATTGAGAGGTCGCGGCGGAAGGTGGTGGCGTTGTCGGGGCCAGTGAGAATGTCGAATGCTGAATTTCGAATGTCGAATGGGCCGGGCGGTCTGCGTTCGGACTTCGCACTTCGGATTTCGCACTTCGTCGGGCCGCCGTGGGATTCGACGAATTTTTCCGACTGCACGAATCCCGCAGGCACGGGACCGGAGCCGCAGGCGGGGTTGTTTGAGTTGAAGGGCATACGGTGGTTTTGCCCTCTGTAGCCGGGCATGGAAAGCGCGGGTTTCTTCGGCGTGCGCCAGAAAGTAGAGGCCGAGAGGATGTCATGGCAGCGTTGGAACTGGCCGAAGAGCTGGTCGTCGAGATCGTTGCGGTCGGTCAGCTCCACCAGCGTCGGGTTCTGCATCGCGCTCTCGCGGATCACCCGCGCGGCGAAGAACAGCATGGTGAAACTCTTGCCGCTGCCCTGCGTGTGCCAGACCACGCCCGCGCGACGGTCGCCCGGCTTGCCGCCGTGCATCCGGCCGGCCCAATAGCGGCCGGGGTCTTCGCGCACCACGCCTGCGTCGTTCATGCCGCTGGCGCGCACCGTTTCCTCCACCGCCGCATTCACCGCGTGGAACTGGTGGTAGCCCGCGATGATCTTGTGCAGCGCGCCCGTGTCCGGGTCTTCCTCGAAGACGATGAAATGTTGGAGCAGGTCGAGGAACCGCTGCCGATCGAACACCCCGCGCACCAGCACCTCCAGCTCCAGCGCGGTCTTCGGCGCATCGCCCTCGCCGTCGATCGTGCGCCAGACCTTGAACCACTCCTGATTCGCCGTCAGCGATCCCATGCGCGCTTGCAGGCCGTCGGAGACCACCAGCGCCGCGTTGTAGTGCAGCAGGCTCGGCACCTCCGCCTTGTAGGTCTGGAGCTGCGCGTAGGCGCTCCAGATCGTCGCGTCCTCATCGGCGGCGTTCTTCAGCTCGATCAGGGCCAGCGGCAGCCCGTTGACGAAGACCACCACATCCGGACGGCGGTTGTGCTGCGCCTCGATCACTGTGAACTGATTCACCACGAACCAATCGTTCGCCCGCACATCGGCGAAATCGATCAACCGCGCCTTGTCGCCTTTGATCGAGCCATCGGGCCGCAGATACTCCACATCCACGCCATCGCGCAGCATCCGGTGAAAGGCCCGGTTCGTCTGCACCAGCGAACCCGTCGCAACCCGCAGCACCTTGTGCAGGGCCTCCGTGTGCGCCGCCTCGGGGATGGCCGGATTCAGCCGCCGGATGGCCTCGCGCAAGCGCCTCACCAGCACCACCTCGCCAAACGCATCCCGCTCCGCCGCCGGTTCACCCGGCGCGAGCTGCGGCCCGTGCCCGACCGCATAGCCCAACTCCCCGAACCATTCGAGTGCGGCGTCTTCGACATGGGATTCGTTGAGGCTCATGGCTTCGGTGGCTTGGGTTTCTTCGGGCGCGGCAGCTTCCTCAAATCCTTCGTCGCCTTTTCAAAATCCGCATCCACGGCCCGAGGCGAGGCATCCAGCAACGCCCGATACTTGGCATACTCGATCTCCGCCTTGGTCTTCGCCTGTTCAGCGGAAATCTTCCCCGCGTGGCCCAGCAACTCGTGCTCAGAAAGCTTCAGAAACTCATCCAGCTTCACGATCCAATCGCGCATCGTCATCACCTTCCGCTGGAGCGCCCGCAGCTCGGCAAATTCGATGTAGGCGTTCACGATCCGGTTCAGCGTGTCGAGTTCTTCACCATCAAGGTAGTTCTTGGCGATGGAGACATCCTCCTTGCGGATGATGCCGCCGGGGCGCGTCGTCTTCAGCCCCATGAACGGCTGGCCGGCATCCACCCGCGCATGGATCACCTCCGCCGCCGTCTGGCCGTGCGCGGCCCAGTGCATCTTGTTTTGCACGGCGGCGAAAAACCGCTGCGACACCTCTGTGTCCGGCGTGTAGTCCACACTCGTCGCGTAAATATCGAGCACCTTCTGGTAGAAACGACGCTCCGAGGAGCGGATGTCGCGGATGCGCTCCAGTTGCTCGTCGAAATAATCCTTCTGCCCCTTCCCCGGCGGATTCTTGAGCCGCTCGTCGTCCATGGTGAAGCCCTTCACCAAATACTCGTTCAAACGCCCGATAGCCCATTGCCGGAACTGCGTGCCGCGATGGCTGCGCACCCGGAAGCCGACGGCGAGGATGGTATCGAGATTGTAGTGCTCCACCTCGCGGGTGATCTCCCGCCCGCCCTCAATTTGAACTATTCGATAACGTCGAATAGTTGCCCCTGCGGCCAGCTCTCCCTCGGAGAAAATGGCCTTCAAATGGTGATTCACCGTGCCCACGCCAATCTGGAACAGCTCGGCCATGAGCTTCTGTGTCAGCCAGACCGTCTCGTTTTCAAACCGGCACTGCACGCGGGTTCGACCATCCTCCGTCTGGTAGAGGATGATTTCGGATTGGGGCAAAGGATCGTCGCTCATGGCATGCTCCTTTCAAATCGAACGATCCGGAAATCCCGGATCGTTGCCCGCGCCTCATTGGGGATGGCCCGTCCCGCGCCTGCGGAACGCCGGATGGCTTCGCGCTTCTCCTCTCCCGTTGGGAGAGGCCGGGTGAGGGTTCGAGGGAAACGAGATTGCACCACCTCGCCAAACAAATCCCGCTCCGCCGCCGGTTCACCCGGCGCGAACTGCGGCCCGTGCCCGATCGCATAGCCCAGCTCCCCGAACCACGTCAGGGCGGCGTCTTCCACGATGGATTCGTTCAGGCTCATGGCTGGTCTCCCTTCTCGGGCAGTTTCTTGATGGCTCGGTCGAAGTCCGACTCGAACAGCTGATCCTGCACGATGCGGTATTTTTCAAATTCACTTTCGGCAAAAGCCTTGGCCACTTCGGCGCTCACTTTTCCGGGATGGTCCAGCAGGTCGCGTTCGTTGAACTTCAGGAACGCGTTCAGCTTCGTCGCCCAATCCTGCATCGTCATCGGGATGCCCCGCTCGGCCTGGTCCTCGGCGTAGTCGAGATACATGGTCACGATGCGGTCCAGCGACTTCAGTTCCTTTTCCTTCAGATAGTTTTTCGCGACGACGACATCCGGTTTGAGGATTTTCCCGTGCGGCGCACGCTTCCATGTCGTCAGCCCCATCCGCTCCTTCTTGCTGTCCGCCCGCTCGACAAGCAACTCCGCCGCCGTGTGCCCGTGGATGGCGAAGTGCAACTTGTTCTGCACGGTGGCAAAAAAGGTCTGCGTCGTCTCCGCCTCCACGCTGTAGTCCATCGCGGTCGCGTAGATGTCGGTGATTTTTTGGTAGAAGCGCCGTTCGCTGGCGCGGATTTCGCGGATCTCCCCCAGCAGGTTGTCGTAATACTCCTTGCTCAGAAACGCGCCGTTCTTCAGTCGCTCCTTGTCCAGCACATAGCCGCGAATGGCGAAGTCGCGAAGCACTCCCGTCGCCCACTGGCGGAACTGGGTGGCGCGGGCCGAGTTCACCCGGAAGCCGACCGCGATGATGGCGTCCAGATTGTAGAACTGCGTTTGGTAGTTTTTTCCGTCGGCGGCAGTTGTCCGGAATTTCCGGATAACTGAATCCTCCGTCTGCTCTCCGCTGGCAAAGAGGTTGCCCAGATGCTCGCTGACCGTGCGCACGTCCACATCGAAGAGCGCGGCCATCAGCTTCTGGGTGAGCCAGACGGCTTCTTCCTCCACCCGCACCTCGATGCCCTCGTCGCCCGCCTGCCGGGTGAAGATGAGGAACTCCGCCGTGCTGTTGCGGATTCTGAGTTTCTTGTCCTTGTTCATGGGGTGCTCCTTTCAAATCGAACTATTCGATAATCCCGAACAGTTGCCCGTGCCTTCGCGGGGATCGCCGGGTTCAGCCGTCGGATGGCCTCTCGCTTCACCTTCTCCCCGTGGGAGAAGGCCGGGATGAGGGATGCCCCCGGGCATTATCAGGGCGGCGTCTTCGATGATGGATTCGTTAAAGGTCATACGTGCTGGCATCTATTGAGCCACAGTAAGAACTTTGGTCAGGGATTCTCGCCTTTCCTTGCTGAGATTCGAAAAACACGGAAACTTTGCAATCGAATCAAGAGCAGCTTGGAGTTGTGTGGTCGTCGCGCCCCTGCGAGCGGATGACAGGTTCTGTTCGACGGCTTTGAAATCGCTCCCTGGATCGTCTTTCTTGTTCGACTCGGCAACGAGCAGCCTGACTGCATGTATGCGGGCCAAATCGTAGTAAATGTCGAAATCGTATGCTTCCTCCAACTCCGTTCCGATGATCAGAGAGAGCAATTCACGCTGCACAGGAAGAGCCGTGGCATCTAGTTCTTTTAGCCAAACGCTACTAAGCTGCTCGCGCGTTTGATCAGTGGATTCCAGCCAAGAACGCAGAACTGCATCCATGGTCAGCACGCTCAGAATATTTAACGGCGCCATGCGAGTTCGAGAATCAGTGATAGTTGCTTTCTTGACCTCCCACTGGGACTTCAGGATGCGTTGCACGTCCCAAAGACGCTGCGTCCATTCTTTGCCGGTATCCTGAGGTGGATTCGCCGCAGTTTTCTGTGTGACCCGGGCCAGTTGTGTGACGTTTTTCAATTCGTTGGACGCCAGCATGTATCCCTCGCGCATGCGTGCTTCAGCAATCAGCAGAAAGTTGTTGTCCCAGTCCTCGGTCAAATTTCCGTCCTTGGGCCGAGCGAGGTTGTAGTAAAATCGGCTCCAGAGACGAAAAACCTCTGGTTTTTGATCTCCTGAAGCCAGTTCAGAGGCCCGCTTCATCGTGTTCTCTCCTTGTTCGGCCAAATTGCTAAACACGTCAGGCTTGGTGTGCCGCAAATCGGACATGTCGATGAGCACCGCAGCCTTCTCCATATATGCCTCCGCGACATACTTGGCATCTGCCGCTTCTTCGAAGAATCCAATCGCCTCTTCCACCCATTTCATGCTGCCCGCCTTTTTCGTGTCCTCGCTTTCCTGCACGCGATAGATGCGGGCATTCAGCGACAGGGCATCAAAAAGGTTCGAGTGGCTCAGACTTTTGCGCACAGACAGGGGCGTTTCCACCCACCATTTTTCGAAACCTGCCCTGGCCTCAAGAACGACGTTGGGTAAAGGCCTCCCCCGGCTGATCGAATTGGCGGCCCGAACCGCTTTCGCCACTTCAATCCAGTTTGTCAGAGGCTGGACTTCAGCCTCCGGAGTGGGCTTGGATTTTGAGCCGAACAAACTCGCGATATGGTCGCGTATGGGCCACGGCTGGTTGAGCGCTGCGGAGCTAAGGACCAACCCCAAGGACAACACCAGCATGACAAGCATCGCCCAAGCGAAGAAGACCGCCATGGCCGTTGAATGGCCGGGTTTGAGCTTGGTAATCCAGTTCAGAGCCACGAATGCCATCGCGGCGACGAGGAGAACACCCGCAACCAGCAAGAGCGTGGCGAGATCTGCTTTCCACTCGATGACGACGGCTGCAAGCGCGAGCAGTGCGGCCCCGGCGATCGCCCATTTGAATGGGGGAACCGAACGCTTGGCGAATTCGATCAGTTTTTCCTGAGTAATCATGTTGGCATTGGGTTGAATCGGTTTGCTGGATCAAAATGAGCTTCAGTCGCCACGCTCAACTCCCCGCGCAGCAGCTTCGGCAGCAGCGTGTCGCGCAGGGTGGCGAGGGTGCAGGATTGGTGGAGATTGGAAATCCAGCAGTCGAACAGTGGGCCGACTGACTCGGCGAACTTCGCCACGACAGCCGAAGGAGCGAGCACGACCCGCGTTTCCTCGACGATGCCCTTGCTGATGTTTTGTTGAGCGGAACCGACAGCCTTGTTCTCAAGTTCAGCAGTTGCGGAGCGCATCCAGAGGTAGTTGAAGAACGCGTAGTGCTTCTTCGGGACCAAGGCGCACACGGCTTGATTTGTCGTGACGCGAGATGACACGAGAGAGACTTGCCCAGCGGTCGCGCCGTAGAGCGCGATGACGGTTGAAAGTGGAGGAACCCACTTAGCCGAAGATTCTGCCAAACCAACTTCCGTGATGAAGTTCTCCGGTGTCGTAACGATTGGTTGCCGCACCTCGCCGGAAGTGAGCCACGGAATGTCGCCGTCGCCCCAGAAACGCGGCTCGTTCCGCCTTGGCGTTCCGCCGTTCTGAATGTGTGGGCAGCAGTCCTCAATTTTTCCAACTGACCACCCTTTGGGAATGTGTCCGAGCGTTGAGTCTTCCAGATG
>Ga0163150_10001115_pt1 | contig 47208 bp, 39 predicted proteins | sample OliLakLV19P2IB_FD_148628 | JGI IMG/M metagenome (GOLD analysis project Ga0163150, IMG submission 148628) | Freshwater microbial mat bacterial communities from Lake Vanda, McMurdo Dry Valleys, Antarctica - Oligotrophic Lake LV.19.P2.IB | ecosystem: Environmental > Aquatic > Freshwater > Lake >... | reverse complement strand
CCTCACTTTTGCATCCGTGGCCTCATTGCCCTATAAATACCGCACACCAACGGGGTGTAGCTCAGCTTGGCTAGAGCGCGTGGTTCGGGTCCACGAGGCCGCAGGTTCAAATCCTGTCACCCCGACTTGATAGGACAGAAAGCCCTTCGACGAGCACGTCGAAGGGCTTTCTCATTTGGCGGACAAGCGAGCCGCGCCATTGAGGATGACGCAAAGTGTCTGCCCGGATGTTAAAAGCGGACGCGAGGTATTATCCAGCTTCAGGCCGACCGGCTGTTTCCCACTACTCGACGATGACGAACGCAGGACGGCTGGCGCGACGGCTACCGTCGGCCGCCACACCGACGGCGAAAAGCACGCGCAGGCCGCGCTCCAGTTTCACCGCCTCCACTGCCCACGGCGCTTTAGCCGCGACGCCGACGATCCGGTGCCCGTCGTGAAACTCGACTTTCTCGTAGGCACCGGTCAGTTCCGCGGCGAAGCGCAGCGGCGTCTCCGCCTTGAGCTGACCGCCGTAGCCGAGCCCGCATTCCGGCCCCCCCCATTTGCCATCCTTCTTGCGGTACTCCACCACCGGTGCGGCGAGCTTCAAATCCGGCTTCGCTGAGTGGTACGACCGCCACATCCAGGCCGCGTACTCGTCCGGTAGCCACGCCGTCTCCACCATGCCCTTTGCCTCGGCGCTGGGCGCGATCGAGTTCCACTCGCCCACCGCGTTGAAGTCGCCGACCCAGCCCTCCTTGAGCGATAGCGGCTTGAGCTTCACCGGCTGCCCCGGGGCCGGCATCTCATTGGGCATGCGCACCGCGATGCAGCGATCCAGGTACGCCATGAAGAAATTGAACTTCGAGTAGATGCCATGACTGAACCCATACGTGTTCGCCCGGCACTTGAAGTCCAGCGGCGGCGTCAACTGGTCGCGCACCTTCGGCAGCGCTGCCTCCCGCGCGGCGGCGCGCTCCTGCTCGTCCTTCTTGGTGAACTCCCAGGCGAAGGCGAAGGGCACGCTGGCGGTGAGCCGCGGGTGCTGCGCCAGCCGGTTGGGGAACGAGTCGCTCCACGCCAGCACGCGGTCCGGAGCCCGCTTGTAAAGATCGGCCCCCAGGTGCGAGCCGTTTTGCCCCAGCCACCCGACGATCGGCACGGCCGCCAGTTCCGGATGCTTGGTCTCCTTCGCCGCGTGTTCGAGGTAGCGCAGCAATACCCCCATGTCGCCGGCGGGGAGGCCGAGCTTGAACCGGCCGTTACGTTTGTCGTTGTGGCCCAGGTCGAACTCGAAGGGCCAGGGGACGGTGACCAGCGCGAAGTTCCACAGCCGGGCCAACTCGCGCGGGTCGCCGCTGTGGAAGACGAAGCAGACAAAGACGCCGCGCACAGGCTTGTCGCCATTGGGCAGGTACAGATGGACTGTGTCCTCGACCTTGCGGAAGTCGCCCCAGGCCGGCTTGTCGTCGAGCGCGTTGATGGGAATCCAGCCGGGCGGCAAGGCGGGGGCATCGGCGCCGCGGAGGAGGGTGGAACAAATCAGCAGGGCGATGAGAGCGATGACGATGCGCATGGGAGTGTCCCTGTCCAATACGAGCCACGATCATAACGGAGTGGACCCACGAGAATCCTGGATGCAGCGGGCCGCTCCCTGACGGCCGCGGCTCGTTGCCAGAAGAACTCACGCCAGCAATTCTGCCAGCGGGCCCCACGCAACAGGGCCGTATCATGCGTTCGTTCATTGGCTCAACGAGCCGCCTTTTCGCGGCATCATCTATACTACACGAACTATGGTCAAACCTGCATGCACTTTTATCGGGTGGGCAGTTGCGATGGCTGCTGCTCTGATTGCGACGACGGCGGCCTCGGCGCTGGACGCCGGCGAAGCCGTCGCCGCCACCGGCGTCCAGCGCGGGCTGGCCGTCCACCTGGGCGCCAGCGACGGCAGGCTTGAACTCGACTTGGCCTTGACCGGCCGGTTTCTCGTCCAGGGGTTGACGCTCGACGAGGCGCCTTTGCGGGCCGTCCGGCAACTGCTGGAGTCGCGCGGGCAGCACGGCCCCGCCTCCGTCGCGCGGGTCGCCTCGTTCGCCTCGCTGCCCTTCGCCGACCACCTCGTGAACCTGCTCATCGCGGACCTCGATGGGCTGGGCGACCGTGCCCCGTCGAAGCAGGAGATGATGCGCGTGCTGTCGCCGCGCGGCGTGGCGTACCTCAAGCACAATGGCCGCTGGGAGAAGACGGTCAAACCGGTGCCCGCCGCGATGGATGAGTGGACGCATTTCCACCACGACGCGGGCGGCAACCCGGTCTCGGCGGATGAGGGCGTCGGCCCGCCGACGGGCTTGCAGTGGATTGCCGGTGTGGTTGGCATGGGGGCCGACCCGGTGAGCGGGTACCGGCTGGGCGACGGCCGGGCTGTTTATGAATGGGAGCCGATCGAGGGCCGCAAGCGCAGCGGCGCGTCGATGTCTTATCTGATCTGCCGCGACGCCTTCAGCGGTGTGCTTCTGTGGGCCAAGCGCACCGCCGTGCGGCCGCACAAGACGAGGCCGATCGTGCTTGCGAATCAGAAGGTCTACACGTTCCTCGAACCGGAGGGCCCGCTAGTGGCGCTCGACGGCGCGACCGGCGAGGTCGTCACCACCTTTGATCGGGGCGGCCGCAGCGACAGGCAGCGGCGCGGCTCGCGCGCGGACCTCAACATGGTGATCCACGACGGGCTTCTCGTGCAGACCGCCGGGCCGAGCATTTTCGTGCTCGACGCCAAGACCGGCGAGCTCAAATGGAAGCACACCGCCGCCGACGGCACGTTCGTGGACCACCCCACCATCGACGCCGCCGGCGGGCGGCTGTTCGTGACCAGCGGCGCCACGCCGCGCGACGTCGGCCGGTACCCCGGCGCCGATGCCCGCGTCATCCTCGCCTTCGACCTGAAGGACGGCACCGCGAAGTGGACCGGCAAGATCGAGAAGGAGCTGACGCAGATCAGCTTCGTCGATGGCGCGCTCTACGCCTTCAACTGCTCGAGCTTCATCGGCCGCAAGCGCGACCTGTTCATCGCCCGCCTCGATCCGGCCGATGGCAAGGTGCAGTGGACGGTCGATCCCGGGCATCAGGGGCAACTGCTCGACATGGCGATCGTGGGCGGCCGGATCTACATCATGTCGCTGGCGCTGCGGGTGTTTGACGCCAGGACGGGGGCGCCGGTCGGCACCTACAAAATGCCGGGCAACTCGCGGTGCGACATGAGCCGGGCTTCGGAGAACTTTCTGCTGATGAGCTTCGGCAACTTCGTCGACTTATCGAGCGATCCGCTCCAGCTTTACCGCAGCGAGATTTCGCGCTCGACCTGCGGCGGCGGGCACACGCCGGGCTACGGGATGATGTATTACACACCCAATCGCTGCCACTGCTTCGTGAGCCTGCGCGGGTTCATTGCGGCGTCGCGCGAGAAGGTGCGCGAGCCGGTCGCCGATGGGGTGCGGCTGGAGAAGGGCGATTTCAGCGGCGCTGCGAAGATGGGCGCGGCCGCCAGCGGCGAGGATTGGCCGATGTACATGGGTGGGCCGCGCCGCGGCAGCGCGGTGAAAACGGTCCTGCCCGATCAACCGAGAATTCTCTGGCAGAAAACGCTCGCCAAACGGCCCGACGCGGGCATGTCCATTACCGCCGAGGGCGCGTTGCTGTCGAGCAACTTCAACGGCCCAATCACCGCCGCGACGGTTTCGCAGGGCCGGGTGTTTGTCGCCGTGCCCGAGGGGCACCGCGTGGTGTCGCTGGACGCCGCCGACGGCGCGACGCGCTGGAGCTTCACCGCCGACGGCCGCGTCGATACGCCGCCGACGATTCACGATGGCCTGTGCCTCTTCGGCTGCCGCGATGGCCGGGTGTACGCCCTCGACGCCGACACCGGCAAGCTCGCGTGGCGCTTCCTCGCCGCGCCGTACCATCGCCAGATTGTCGCTTACAACCAGCTCGAATCATGCTGGCCCGTCTTCGGGTCCGTGCTCGTCGCCGACGGCGTGCTCGTCGTCGCCGCCGGCAGGCACCCCGAGACCAATGGCGGCATCTTCGTTTGCGGCCTCGACCCCCGCACCGGCGAGCAACTCTGGAAGCAGCACATCGGCCACACGCGAGCCCCCGGCACCCTCGGCGGCAAAATCCCCGATGAGGGCGTCACCACCCGCCGCTACGGTTACAACGCCAACAAGGTCCTCAACGAAATCCTTATCAGCGACGGCAAGCTCGTCGCCATGACCGGCCTGGTCCTCGAAGCGAAGACCGGCAAGATCGTCGAAGAGCCGCAGATCATCCGCAAGGACGGCAAGATTGTGAACCCGTGGACCTACCCAATGGCGCGATACCTCGACCTGGGATTTCGGCCGCCGTACCGCAACCAGACAATGGAGAACTACGGCGGCCCCGGCGCGGACCACGGCAGTTGGCTCATGAAGCTGGAGCACCCGAAGCTCGAGGTTCACGGCGAGTTGATTGCGTTCAACGACGAGCGGGTGGCGGTGGCGCGGGCGGCCGGTGTGGAGTGGGCGATGTGGGACACGACCAAGCCATTCCTCCAAGAAGGCGCGGACAAGGAAGGGCCTCGGCGGTGCAACTCGAACGTACCGCCGCACTGGTCCGATCCGAGCCGGCTGTTCGCCGACCAGCCGGTGAAGGCGATGGTGCTGGCGGGCGACAAGTTGGTGCTGGGCCTGTCGGCGTTCACCGGTGAGGAGCCGAAGCCGGCGCCGGCCCACCCGCCGAGCCGCGCGGAGTTGCGGCTGCTCTCGACGACGGACGCGACGACGGCCGCCCAGGTGAAACTGCCGGCGGGCGTCATTCAGGCGGGCATCGCGGCGGCCCGCGGCCGGCTGTTCGTGTCGTGCGACGATGGCACGCTGGTGTGCGTCGGAGAATAGCGCCTGCGATCATGTTTCCGCGGCTGCCGCGAAACACCGGCGGCATCGTTTCCGCGGTCACCGTTCCTTCGTCGCACCGACCACATTTACCCACACTTTGAGGACGCCTTTGCTTCCCGACACGATGTGAGCGCCCTGCGGGCCGAACGCGACCGCCGTCACGTTCTCCGTGTGTCCGCGCAGCGTTGCGAGGTCCTCGCCCGTCACGGCGTCCCACACCTTGATCGTGTCGTCCTCGCTTCCGGATGCGATCCATTGGCCGTCGAGGCTGACGGCCAGGCAGGTCACATCGTCGGTGTGGCCATGGAGCGTCATCAACTCGCTGCCGGTTTCTGCGTTCCACAGGCGCACGGTGTCGTCCTGGCTCCCGGAGATGATGCGCCGGCCATCGGCACTGAAAGCGACGCAGGTAATGCTGGCCTCGTGTCCGAGCAGGGACATCAGCTCTTCACCATTGCGGGCGCTCCACACTTTGATTGTGCTTTCCCCATCGCCGGAGATGAGGTACTTGCCATCCGGACTGAAGGCGACGCAGGTGATGTCATACTCGTTGCTGTATTGCAGCGTGTGACGTTCGTCGCCGGTCTTCCCGTCCCAGAGTTTCAGGGTGTCGTCGCCGCTGCCGGTGGCGATGCGGTCGCCATCGGGGCTGAATGCGATGGAGGTGATGTTCTCGCCATGCCCGCGGAGCGTGAGGAGCGGCTTGCCGGCTTGGGCGTCCCAGACCCGTCCAAGCCTGTTCCACGTGCCGGCGGCGAGGCGCTGGCCGTCACGGCTAAGCGCGGCGCAGGTGATGCCATCGCCGTCGCCGCGAAACGTCCGGATGGTTCGCCCGGTGGCGGCGTCGCGGAGGATGATCGTGTCGTCCGCGCTGCTGGAGAGGATGTGCTTGCCATCAGGGGTGAAGCATACGGACGAAAGCCAGTCTCGATGGCCGCGAAAGGTTTGCGTCCCGGCGTCGCCCATTGAGTGCCTGGACGGGCCGCCGCCATCCTTGGCCACCCGAGGCGAACCACACCCGGGAATGATCGCGACGATCAGCATCGCAATGACCTTGATTGTGGCATTCTTCAGACGAAACAGCATGGTGGTGATACCTCCCGGCCCCGAGCTACAATACACGAAGGAGTGGAGAAAGTGCATGCACTTTGAACCGTCGCCATGACCCCAGCCCCGCCCATGATCGCACGAGCCACATTTTGCCTGACCATTCTGGCGTGCCTCATGGTGATTCACGCGGGTCCGCGCACCCTTCGCGCCGACGAGGCCTTCAAGACCACCGTCGGCCCGCTGCTCAAACATTATTGCCACGACTGCCACGGCCCCCGCAAGCAGCAGTCGCAGATCCGCTACGACGGGATCGAAGGATTCAAGGCCGGCGACCGGGACTTGTGGACCATGGTGCACGAGAAGGTATCCGCCGGCGAGATGCCGCCGCGCCAGCAGTCGCAGCCGACGGAGGCGGAGAAGAAGGCGCTCCTGGGCTGGATCGAATCGCGGCAGCGGGCCCTGGACAAGGGCGGCACCCGCAGGCTCAACCGGCGGGAAACGTCGGCGGCGCTGCGCGACCTCACCGGCCTGACGGTCGATTTCGGCTTGGGCCTGCCCGGCGACGGCAAGATTGCCGGGTTCGACACCGGCGCCGACGGCTTGCAGGACGCGGCGGACTCCATCGAGCAGTGGCTGCGCGTATCGAGGCGGGCGGTCGACGGCATCCGTTTTATCGAGCCGGCGACCGGTAAGGTTTTCGCGACCGACCTGCGGCAGTCGAAGGACCCGCGTCGCACCCTTGACGATTGGAAAAAGGAAGGCGCGCTTCAGGTCAAAGTGGAGGGCACGGGGCGCACGGGGCTGGGCATTCTCATGCCGCCCAAGGCGGTGGGCGACCGCGACGCGCTGGGCTTCAACCTGCCCGTGCCCGCCGACGGTCAGGGGGTGCTTCGGCTGAAAGTTGTCGTCTCGGTCATGAAGCCCTTGGAGAAGCTGCCTTCGCCGCGCCTGTGGGTCGAGATCGGCGGGCGGGATATCGACTACGCCGAGGTCAGCGCGACGAACGAAAGTCCAATCGAGCTTCACTATCAGGTCCACTTGGGCGACCTGGCGGTCACGACCAAAGGCGTGAATGTATCGCTGACGAACAAGGTCGAGGTGCCCTACGCGGTTGAAGGGTTTGAAAACGAAGACCGCGGCAACCCGAAAGACCCGCCGATCCCCGGCGGCACGGGGCTGTACCGACCCGCGTTCGATCGCAAGCTGCCGCCAGAGAAGCAGCCGGCGCCGTGGCTCGTGCTGCACGCGGTCGAGGCGACGGCGGATCATGTCGAGGCCTGGCCGCCGGCGAGTTGGAAGGTCGATATCGGGCCGCTGATCGACACGCCAGCGTGCGCTGAAAGGCTGCTGGCGCTATGGATCAATCGCGCGTGGCGCCGCCCGACGACGAGCGCCGAGCGCGAGCCGTTTTTCGCTCTGTATCAAAAGCTCCGCAAGCAGGAGATGTCATTTGATGACTCGTTGCGGGGGGCTTTCCAATCCGTGCTGATGAGCGGCCCGTTCCGCTACCTCACCGCGTCGGAAAAGTCCGAGGCGGCGCATCGGCAGTTTACGATCGCCTCGCGGTTAAGCTTCATGCTGGTTGGCGCGCCGCCGGATGAAGAACTGAGCAAGCTCGCCGTCCAAGGCAAGCTGCGCGAGCCTTCCGTGCTGGATGGGCAAGTTGATCGCCTGCTCGCCGACCCGCGCAGCGATGGATTCATCCGGCCTTTCGTGACCCAGTGGCTCGAACTCGACCAACCCATCACGATCGTGTCCGAGCACATCAATAAGCAGGACTTCCGCTTCGCCCGCCACCTCAAGGCGTCGATGCGCGAAGAAACCATCGCCTACGTCGCCCGATTGTTCGCCGAGAACCGTCCCGCCAAGGAATTGATCGACAGCAACTGGACGATGATGAACGACATCCTCGCCATCCACTACGGCTATCCGCCGCTCGAAGGAGGCGGGCTTCGCAAGGTCCAACTCCGTCCCGACGACCCGCGCGGCGGCGGCATCCTCGGCCACGCTGGGATTCAGTCGATGCTCTGCTGGATGGGCGACAACTGGGTCATCTACCGCGGCGCGTGGGTGCTGCGGCATGTTCTCAATCATCCTCCTCCGTCTCCTCCGCTGGAAGTGCCCGAACTCAATCCCTCCGAAGGGGCGAACAAGGGCAAACCGTTCCGCGAGCTGCTCAAGCAGCACCAGGACGATGCCAACTGCGCCGTCTGCCACAAGAACATCGACCCCGCTGGCTTCGCCTTCCAGAACTTCGACATCAGCGGCCGCTGGCGCGACGTGGAGCACGAGAGCTATTCACGCAGCGAGCTCGACGGAAAGATCGCATGGAAGGGCGTGGGCAAGACGCGCCCGGTGGATGCGGCGGGCCGGCTGCCGCGCGGCGAGGAGTTCAGAAACTGGAAGGAGTTCAAGCAGGCGGTCGCGAAGGATTATCAGGAGGACCTGGTCCGTGGCCTGCTGAAGAATCTGTTTGTGTACGCCACCGGCCGCAAGCCTGACGTGGACGACATCGCGGAGATTAACGCGATCATCCGGAAAGCAGGGAGTGACGGTTACCCCTTGCGCGATCTGGTCAAGAGTGTGGTGAGGTCGCGCGCATTTTTAGAAAATTGGGCTTTGCAGGAGTCTGACACATGAGCCACCATTCGATGTCTCGCCGCGCGATGCTCCGCGGCTTGGGCGCGACCCTTGCCCTCCCGTTCCTGGAAGTCATGGGCGGCTCGACGCTCGCGGCGACGACCGGCGGCAGGGAACCGGCCCGTCTCGCTTGCTTTTACATCCCGGGCGCCATCGGCAGGCACAACTGGTTCCCCACGGACACCGGCCGCCATTACACGCTTTCACCATCGCACAAACCGCTCGAGCCGCACCGCGACCAGTTCTCCGTGCTCAGCAATCTGCTGCACATCCAGGGCCGCATCAGCGGGCACGTCCATCCCTACAACTGGCTCACCGGCCACAACATCAACCTGACCCCCGGCGCGATCACCAACACGATCTCGATGGACCAGGTCGCCGCGAAATATCTCGGCCCGACCTGGCTGCCGTCGCTGGCGCTCTCATTCACCGACGGCGTGGGCACCGCCACGCTCTCGCGCAACAGCCTGGGCGTCGACATCCCCGCCACGTCCAACTACCGCGCCATCTTCGAGCGGCTGTTCCCGCCCGCCGACAAGACGCAGCTCAAGGAGGCCAAGGCACGCGTCGCGCTCAACCGCAGCATCCTCGACACCGCCGCCGGCGGCGTGAAGTCGCTCCAGAACCAGCTCGGCCATATCGACCGCCAGCGGCTCGACCAATACCTTGAGTCCATCCGCGATGTCGAGAAGCGCCTCGACGACAGCGAGGAAATCCTCGAGCGCGGCAGGCCCGTCTTCGATGAGGAGGGCGTCATCCTCCAGGCCCCCGGCAAGAACCGCATGCAGGAACACATCGACCTGATGATGGACCTGATCGCCCTGGCGTTCCAGACCGACATGACCCGCGTCGTCACGCAGAACCTCGGCGGCGAGGGCGGGCCCAACTACGAGGAATACAAGGTTTGGGCCCAGAAGGCCGGCGCCCCGATTCGAGGGGCCCACGACGTTCACCACAAGGGCGGCCAGGGAGCGGTCGATGCCCCCGACTCGAAGGTGCTCGAAGCCCGCGACCTCATGCTCATCGCCTGCCTCGCCCGGCTCATGGACAAGCTCAAGGCGATCCCCGCGAAAGACGGCACGCTGCTCGACCACACCGCCATCCTCATGGGAGGCGCCCAGATCTCCAGCCACTCGGGCAAGAGCTTCCCGACACTGCTCGCGGGCGGCCGCAAGCTCGGATTCAGGCACGGTCAGCACGTCAAGTTCGCCGGCGAAAAGGTGCCGATGTCGAATCTTTATCTGACCATCCTTCAGCAGCTTGGCTGCCCGGTGGACTCGTTCAAGGAGAGCAGCGGAACGCTGTCGGAATTGCTGGTGTAGATGCGTTTCGCCCCGACGCAGAAGTCGCCCACGCTCCGCGCGGACCCCGGATGAGTCGACAGAAGTTTCGGAGCGACGGCGCCCTTGCTCCGCGGCTGAACCATTTGATCCGACCGAGGAATTATGATCGTGCCCCTTCTCCGCTCACATCTTCCGCTGCGTTTCACGCTCGCCGCGGCGCTGCTGGTGTGTCAGTCCTCCTTCCTTCATGCCGACCTCGTCACCTTCGAGCGCGACGTACTGCCCATCCTCACCTCCAACTGTCTGGGCTGCCACGGCGGGCTCAAGCAAAAGGGCGAACTCGACCTGCGCTCGGTCCCCGCGATGCTCAAGGGTGGCAAGAGCGGACCGGCGGTCAAGCCGGGGGATGTGGAGGACAGCCCGCTGTGGGAAATGATCGACAGCGGCGAGATGCCCAAGGGTGAGAAGAAGCTGACTGCGACGGAGAAAGACGTGCTTGGCCGCTGGATCGCGGCGAACCTGCCGACGGTGGCGAAGCAGCCGCGCGATGGCCGACCCTCGTTGAAAGCGGAGCACACGCACCCGGCCGCGGTGGTCGCACAGGCCATCGATCAGCAGATCGACCGCGACCTGGCGAAACGCAAGCTGGAAACGGCGGCCCGCAGTAACGGCGCCGAGTTTCTCCGCCGCGTCTATCTCGACCTGGCCGGCCGCGTGCCGACGGCGGCGCAGGCGGCGGCGTTCCTCGACGACGCGGACGAAGGCAAGCGAGCCAAGCTGATCGATGCGCTGCTCGCTTCGCCGGAGTTCGGCGAGCAGATGGGGCGGACCTGGCGCGACTGGATCGCGCCGCCGGAACTGCCCTCGGATCCCAACAGCGGCAAGCAGCCGGTGAACGAGACGCGGGCCTTGGGCAAGTGGCTGGGCGATCGCTTCGCCGCCAACGATTCGTGGGACGAGATCGCCCGCGCCATCATCGGCGTCGAGGGCGAGATCAAGGCCAACCCGCAGGTTGTCGCCCTGGGCCTCATGGGTGAGGGTGGCAAGACCACCCCCGCGGGATCGGCACGCGGCGTCGCTTCGCTCTTCATGGGTGTTCAAATCCAGTGCGCCCAATGTCATGATGATCCCTACCGCGTTTTCTCGCAGGACGAGTTCTGGCAGCTCGCGGCGTTCTTCAAGAAAGCCAGCGGCGACTTCAACAAGGTGTACGAGGTCCCCCCGGCCCCGCCGGTCGATCCGAAGAAACCGCAAGACCCGAACAAGAAGCCCAAGCCCATCGACCCCGCGACGATCGGCACCATCGACATCCCCAAGTCGGCGTTCATGAACGTGGGCAAGCGCGTGCCGGCGCGCCTCCCCGGTGGCGAGATTCACAAGCCCGACGGCGACGTTCCGCTGCGGCCCGCCTTGCTCGACTGGCTCACCGCCAGGGACAATCCCTACTTTGCCCGCGCATTCGTCAACCGCACCTGGAGCTATTTCTTCAACCGCGGCATCGTCCATCCCCTCGACGACATGCGCCCGCTCAATCCGCCGTCGCACCCCGGACTGCTCGAACTTCTCGAACAGGAATTCAAGGCGTCGAGCTACGACGTGAAGCATCTGATCCGCTGCATCTGCAACTCGCAGGCGTACCAGCGTACAAGTCAGCCCGGACGCAGCCAGTCACAAGCCGAGGGCGATGCCTTGGTGCGGTCCTTCGGCCGGATGCCGGTGCGCGTGATGACCGCTGACGTTCTGTATGAATCGCTCAAGCTGGCCTACGGCGACCCGAGGCTCGACCTGCGCACGGCCGATCCCAAGGACGGCAACGCCAACGGCGAGAGTGCAGCCGTCGGCGATGAGTATCTGGAGTTCCAGCGGAAGTTCTGCACGAACGAAGAGGACGCCGCCGACTTCACGCACGGCATCCCCCAGGTGCTGGCGATGTTGAACCATCCCCGGCTGCTGGCGGGCGGCCCGACCTTGAGCGCGTACGCCCGTGTCCCTTACACGCCCATCGACAAGAACGGCAAGCCGGGCAAGCCGGTGCCGCCGGCAAGCGTCAAGGGCGGCGCACCGGCACCGCCCGGTGCGCCGCAGGTGATCGACTGGCTCTATCTCTCGACGCTCTCGCGCCCGCCGACGACGGTCGAGCGCGCCGAGGCCCTGGCTTATGTGACCGAGACGAACGACCCGGCCCGCGCGTATGCGGGTGTGCTTTGGATGCTGGTGAATCGCAGTGAGTTCCTGTTGGTGCGGTGATCGATCCGGTTCCCCTCCCTGGGAGCGAGGGGAGTAAGACAAGCCTTTCGCGTGATGGAGTGAACGACATGCCTTCAACGAAATCACTTCTCCTCCGCCGCGACCTGTTCCGCCTCGGCGCGGCCGGGCTGCTCACCGCCGCAAGTGTGCCGTGGTTCGAGTCCGTCGCGCGGGCCGCCACCGCCCGGCCGTCGCGCGGCCGCAGCAAGGCGTGCATCCTTCTCTGGATGGATGGCGGACCCAGCCAGCAGCACACCTTCGACCCCAAGGCCGGCGGCGAGTTCAAGTCGATGCCCACCGCGGTGCCCGGCGTCCACATCGTCGAGCAGTTGCCGAAACTGGCGGCGAGCATGAAGGACCTGGCGATCCTGCGCTCGATGAAGACAGAGATCAACGACCATTACGACGCGAAGTATTACCTGCACACCGGGTTCAAGCGCACCACGGCCTTCGAGCACCCCGCGCTGGGGTGCATCGCGTCACACCAGATTGGTCGAGCGGACACCGACCTGCCCAGCTTCATCACCATCGATGCGGGCAACGACAAAGGCAACGGCGGCCGGCTGTACCGCAGTGTGCCGGCTTATCTCGGGCCCAATCATGCGCCGCTGGCCGTGCAGAACGCGCAGATGGGATTGGAGAATCTGAAGGAAAGCGGCAGCGATCTGGACGCGCGGCTGGAACTGCTGGCCCGCAGCGAAAGGCGATTTGAAGGCGAGTACCCCGCGCCCGCCGTCGTCGCCAAGCAGGCGGCGCTGGAACGGGCCGTGCGCCTGATGCGCTCCAGCAAGGCGAAGGCGTTCAATCTCGATGAAGAGTCACCGGAACTGCGCGCCGCCTACGGCGACCACCGCTTCGGCCAGTCCTGCCTCCTCGCCCGCCGCCTCGTCGAAGCGGGCGTCTCGTTCGTCGAGGTGTTCCACCGCGGCTGGGACGACCACGAAGGCGCCGCCCAGCGCATCAGCGAGCGGGCGCCCTGGATGGACGCCGGCATGTCCGCCCTGATCGGCGACCTGAAGCAGCGCGGCATGCTTGAGGACACGCTGGTCATCTGGATGGGCGAGTTCGGCCGCTCGCCCGGCAAGGGCGATGGCCACTTCTGTAACGCGTGGACCTCGGTCTTTGCCGGCGGCGGGATCAACGCCGGCATCACCGTCGGCAAGACCAGCGAGGGCGGCAAGAAGCCCGGCAATGAGGTCGTCGAGCGCCCCATCAGCGCCCCCGACTTCATCGCCACCGTCTGCAAGGTGCTCGATATCGACACCGATCAAGAACTCATGGCCCCCGGTCAGCGGCCGATGCCGCTGGTGGAAAAGACGGCGAAGCCGGTCGCCGAGTTGATCGCTTAAGTTTTTTCCATCGCATCCGCTGTACGAATGCATGTTATTTGGGCGGGGCGGGATGGCCGGGGCAGGCCGCCGCTCGGGGCGGTTGCCCGTGGTTGGATCGCCCGTGTTCCGCCACGGCATTCGTGCATCGGCGGTGCATGACAGTTTCGCAGGCGGCACGGGCAGGCCGCGGTACGCCGCGGTTATGCCGTGGGCGAACGCTTCATCGCGGCATCGACCCGCACACCCATTCACCTGCGATGGGATTTGTTATGACGACGAACGCACGGTGCACCGGTGTCTGACTTCGCTAGTCGCGATGATGACGGGATATCGCCGCACTGGATTTCCGAATGTGATTACCTCATCCGATAGAATGCACCGAACCATGCGATTACGCCTCAAACCGAATCATCAACTTCGCCTGTCCGATGCGGTTTACGAGACGTTGCTGGAGGCCGTCCTTTCCGGCCGGCTGGCGACGGGCTCCGTGGTCAGCGAAGTCGCGCTGGCCCAGCAGCTTCAGGTCAGCCGCACGCCGGTGCATGACGCCTTGCGGCAACTGGCGAAGGACGGCCTCATTCGGCAGGAAGCGAACCGGCGTGCGGTCGTGGCCAAGTTCACGGCAGACGACGTGTTCGATGTCTTCGAGATGCGCAAGCTCCTCGAAGGCGAGGCCGCCCGCCGCGCCGCGACCCGCATGGACCGGCCGGCCCGCGCCGAGTTGCGGGCCGTCATGGCCGATCTCGCGGAGACCCTGGACAAGCCGGGTTGGGTCGCCAAGTGGACCGACTTTGACGACCAGTTCCATGCGGCCATCGCCCTGGCCTCCGGCACCAAACGATTGGCGCAGGACATCTCGCGTTACCGAATGCTCCACCGCGGCATCAACCGCTTGTCCACCACCGTCGACGTGCTTCAACAGGCAATGGCCGAACACGCACGCATCCTCGATGCCCTCGACGCCCGCAACGCCAAGTCCGCGCAAGTTGCCATGGTCGAACACCTCCAGGAATGGCAGGCGTACTTCGTCCGGCAGTTTCAGCGCTGATGGCGCGGCTGGCGCCCCCGACGGAGTCGGTCGCGGAACCGAGGCTGTTCAGCGTTTGTTGATGACGAGGATCAGCAAGTCAGCGTCAATGACGAAGGCTTGAGACTGGGCCGTGGCCGCGGCATTCGTTGTTTCATCCAAACTCGTTATCGTCGCCCGCATGAATAGTTCGCCATCGTTCTGTTTCGGATAGGTCCGCACGTGGGCGTCTGGGAAGCCGGACTTCCGCAGCGCCGCTTGCACGCGCTTCGCAACGGCATCGCCATCGACCCGCACCTCCGACCAGTCCAGACGGCTGGCGGCCCACGTCAGTCGCCGCGACATCGTGTCCAGCTCGCGTTGGTTGAGCAGCACCCCTGTCAACCGGTATTTGGTCGGGCTTTCATGGGCGACAACGGCGACCCCCGCCGGGACTCGCGCAAGCACATCGGCCTTGAGTTCCTCCATCGTCATCTTCGCGAGGCGAAGCTCATCGGGCGGCGGCTGGGGCGTCGGCGGCGACTGCGCGACGACCGGCATCAATTCCGCGCGGAGCTCGAACTCCTCCCCCGCGAGCACGAATGATTTCCGCTGGGGCACGTGCTGGGGCGAATCGATGATGCAGGAGTACCGCCCGGGCGCCATCGCGATGGAGCCGCGGCCGTGTTCGTCCAGCACGACGGGCGTTCGTTTGGCGTCCCCATCGCGGGCCACGGAGACCGAAGCCGTCGCCGGCGTCACCACGAATCGCAGCACGGCCTTCCGCTCGGCCAGTTGGAGTTGGAGTTCCTTCTCTGACTCGAACCCGGTGTCGACGGTGCTCCGATAGGTGTCGTACGCGGCATGACTCAACTCGATGGTCAGTTTGCCGCAGGGCACACTGATCGCAACCGTCCCGTCGGGGCCGGTCGTCGCGTTCATGCCCGCGGCGCCTTCGGTGCTGATGGTCAGAGTCGCCCTGGCGATACTCGGCAGCGTCCGGATGCGCAGCAGGACGGTGGCCGGCGTCGTCCTGCGCAGGATCACGTCCCGCTGCGCCAGCGTCTCCAGGCCCGAGGTCAAAAGGAACTGCCCGGGGAACTCGCCCGGCGCGGGCAGGCGGCAACTGCCGCTGAACTTGCCGTCGGCCCCGATGTCGATGGTGTAGCTGTGGTCGGCCACTTTAAGCTGGAGCATCACGCCGGCGGGCAGCGGGTCCACCTTGCCCTCATACGACAGCATCGCCGTCGGTGTCGACAAATTGTCCGGCTCGCGCAGCAGGATGAATGGACTCGGCGCCCCATCGAGCAGCAGCACGGCCAGCAGCACCACCAGCATCCCGGCCACTGCGAAGCCCATGACGGCGTGATTCTTGCGCTTGGGGGCGGCGACCGGCCGCGGCGGCGACGCGAAACGACTCGTCCGGCCAACCTTGCCGGCAAGGTCTTCGAGCACCTGCCGGGCGTGAGCGTAGCGGGCGGTGAGCGGCTTGGCGACGAGCTTTTCGATGATGTCCGCCAGCGTCCTGGGGAACGTCGGCACGATCGCGTCGATGCGCGGCGGGACGGTTGACGTGTCGCAGTGCCAGGCGAGCCATTTCTGCACCGGAGGGGAGGCGTCGGCGCCGAAGACGGTGGGGAATTGCCGGCGGAACGTCGCCCGCCCCAGCGCCATTTCGTAGGCCATCAAGCCGAGCGAATACAGATCGCTGGCGGGCTGACGCCGGCCCAGGTCGTCGCGCAGCACCTCCGGCGCGACGTACTGAATCGTGCCGACGCCGTAGGTGCGGTCGGCGGACTGCTCGGCCGCCAGCCCGAAGTCGGCGATCTTGTAATGCTGGATGGAATCGACCAGCAGATTGGACGGCTTCATGTCATTGTGCAGCACCGGCGGGCTTTGCTCGTGCATGTGCAGCAGGCCCTGGCACGCCTGCGCGATCATGTCGCCCACCGCGGCGGGGTCGGCGGGTGCGTCGGTGATGCGGTCCGCCAGCGTGTGTTCAACGAACTCCATGGCGATCCACGGCTGGTGCTCGTCCACCCCGAAGTCGAGGATGTTGACAATGTTGGGGTGCCCCGAGAGCGCCACCAGCACTTTCGCCTCATCGAGGAACTGCTGATGGCGGGCGGCATCGCCGGGGGGCAATGGCGTCAGGAGCTTGATGGCGACGGTGCGGCGGATGCCTTCGCCCATGTCCTGGATTGCCTTGAACACCCGGCCGCCGGAGCCGCCGCCGAGCGCGCCGCCGATGGTGTATCGCTCGAGGGTCTGGATCATGGCTGTGGCCTCGCGAACTCGGTGTTTTTCTCAAAACGGAAGCGAACGAACTGGATCAGCGCGGCGGGTTCAAGCCCCATGGCCGTGCGCCGGGATGGATCGCCGCCGGCGAAAAGCCGCAGCAAGGCGTCGCCATCATGAGCAGGGACCGAGCCGTTGCGGCCAGCGCCGCCGGACACTTCGAGGGAGCGCAGCAGGAGCAGCAGGCGGCCAAACACGGCCGCCGCCTCCGCGTAGCGGTTGGCGCGATCGAGTCGCCATGCCTCGGTCAGCAGCACCAGAGACGCCAGCGGCATCTTCTCGCGAGCCACTTCCTGACGAAGCCAGCGATCGAGGTGGGCGTACGCGTCCATGATCTGTCGGCCTTGCAGTTCCGACCTGGCCGGCTCCGGCTGCGGCCCGGAGGTGAATAGTGTCGAGGCGAGCAGCAGCGTCGCGATGACGAGCAGCAGCGCCAATGACAGCTTCGCTCGATTGGGCTGTGTTGTGACGCCGGCGTCGCCGATGTCGATGGCAAGTTCGCTGCCCCCGAGGGTGATGCGGTCCTTGGCGCGCAGGCTCGCTTCGGCGGCGATCCGCTTGCCATTGAGGAACGTCCCGTGGGCCGACAAATTTTCGACGGTGATCCCGGCGTCTCCGCACCGCATCACGGCGTGCTCGAACGACGCCGCCGGGTCGGTCAGTTGCAGCCGGGCCGTGGGGCTGCGCCCGACGACCGATTCGCCGGGCGGCAGGACCACGCGGGTGCCTGCCTGCGGTCCCGTGATGACTTCCAGCGTGATGGCCAATTGAACTCCTAAAGCAGGATCGATCGGAAAACGCGTCACACCGGCGGCGACGAGCCGGCACGGCGCTTCAGGACAGCGCCAGGTCGCCGCGCAGGATACGCACGATCATCGGGCCGAAGATCAGCAGCACCGCGGACCCCATGACCAGCATGGCGGGGATCATGACCAGCGATCCGGCCCGGCCGGCGGAGTCCTGGGCCTTGACCACGCGGTTGGTGTTCATGCCTTCGGCGAGGCGCTCGAGGGTGTCCGCCATCGGCCAGCCCAGGTCCTGGGCCTGGTTGATCGTTTCCACCAGGGTCACCATCTCGGGCACGCTGGTGCGTTCACCAAGACGCGCCAGGGCCTCGCGGCGCGGCGCCCCCACCTCGATTTCCGAGAGCGTCTGGTCGATCTCGTGGCCCAGCGGGTGGGTCGCATAGTCCGCGGCCACGCGCCGCAGCGCCAGATTGAGCGAGGTCCCCGTCCGCAGCGTGAGCACCAGCAGGTCGAGCACATACGGCAGCGCCATCTGCACGTGATGCTCGCGGGCCTCGGCGCGGGCCCGCAAGGAGCTGTAGACCAACAGCGGTCCGGCGATGACCATGCACAGCCCCAGCAGCGACTCGCTCGACGGAGCGAGGAGGAAGAGGCCGCCGCCGATGAAGCCGGCGGCGGCAACGCCGATGAGGGCGGCGAGGGCGATGAATTCGTCGCCTGCGAGCCCGGCGGGCCGACCGGCGCGGCGGGCCAGGTCGTTCCATTCATCCATAAGCCGGCGGGGGGTGACGGCCCCCAGCGGCCCCGCGAGCCCATGCAGCAGCGGATACCCCAGCCGCAGGAGGCCGCTACCCGCCAGTTGCTTTCGCAGCGCGGGGCGGGCCTTGAGCTGCGCCGCCATGCGGTGCCGCGACCGCCTCAGCAGCAGGCCCACCGCCAGGGCGAGCAGCGATGCCGTCGCCCCGGCCGCGACGATGATCAGGATGGTCAATGCCTCGTTCATGCCGTCGTCAAACCTCTTGGCCGACAATCCGCGACGCCCAGAAAACACCGGCCCCGGCGAGCAGAACGGCCGCCGTCAGCACCGCTATCCCCTCCAGCGTGTGGAACAGCAGGGCCACGCCTTCGCTGTCAACCGTCGCCATCATCAGCAGCATGAAGATGGGGGCCGCGATGAGGACTTTGATGTTCGTCCGGCCTTCCGAAGTCTCGGCGCGGATCACGCCCATCATCTGCTTCAGCTTTTCGAGGGAGACGGCGATGCGGGTGAGCGTGGTGGCGACATCGCCGCCCATTTCGCGGTTCACCAGCAGCGCCGAAACCACCAGGTTGAACTCCTGGAGCGACAGCCGGCGCTTGGCGTCGAGCAGGATGGATTGCAGGTCGAGCCCCAGCGCGTAGCCGTTGGTGATGATGCGGAACTCGTTGCGGATGGGCATCGCCGTGTTCTCCGCCAGCCGCCCCAGGGCTTGCGGCAGCGAGAGGCCGGCGCGGACACAATTGGCCAGGGCGCTGACGGCGGCGGGCAACTGGTCGCGGATCATGCGCCGGCGGCGTTGCCAGATGAGGTCGACAACGATCGGAGGAAGGAGGAACGAAGCCAGCCAAACCGCCAGGGCCAGGAACGGATTGGGGATGATGGCGATGGCCAGCAGCAACAGCAGGAGGCGCAGGGCGGTGAGGGTGTAAAACCAGCGCGGCGCGTCGATGGGCTCGGGCGTGAATCTGGCCGCGGTCTCAACCAGCCAGCGCTGCTCCCGGCTCGCCCATTCGCGGATCACGCGCTGCCCCGCCCATGCCGCCAGCGCCGCGGCGAACCCGAACAGGATGGCGATCAGTGTTGGCATCATTGCGCGTCGCTCCCGCGCAGCCAGCGCTGCAAATCCAAGTGGCCCTGCTCCACCATCTCGTTGAGGAACGTCGGCAAGTAACCGGTCAGCGCCAGCGCCGCGCCCGCCTCGGGTCCGTCGGCCCGCATCAGGTCCCGCAGTTCGACCTCGCCGGAGACGGGGTTGATGCCCGTGACCTCCGAGACCTGCGTGACCATTCGCCGGCCTCGCGGCAACCGGCGGATGTACACGACCAGGTCCAGCGACCGCGCCAACTGCTGACGTACCGCCGAAAGGGGCAGGTCGGCGGCGGTGAGCACCATCGTCTCCAGCCGGCTGATCACGTCCTCGGCGCTGTTGGCGTGCAGGGTGGTCATCGAGCCGGCGTGGCCGGTGTTCATCGCCTGCAGCATGTCGAGCGCTTCGCCGCCTCGGCACTCGCCGACGATGATTCGGTCCGGGCGCATCCGCAGCGCGTTCTTCACCAGGTCGCGGATCGCCACCTCACCGCTGCCCTCGGCGCTGGCGGGACGTGTCTCCAGGGCCACCACGTGCTCCTGCTGTAGCCGCAATTCGGCCGCGTCCTCGATGGTCACCAGCCGCTCGTGCCGCGGGATCATGCCGCTGAGCACGTTCAGCAGCGTGGTCTTGCCCGACCCGGTGCCGCCGGCGATGACCAGGTTGGCCCGGTAGCGGACCGCCGCCGCGAGAAACTCCGCCGCCAACGGATTGATCGAGCCCCACCGCAGCAGGTCCTCGACCGTGACGCTGCGGGCGGGGAACTTGCGGATGGTGATGCAGGCGCCGTGAATCGCCAGCGGCTCGATGATGGCGTTGACCCGCGAGCCGTCGCTCAACCGGGCATCGACCAACGGCTGCGAGCGATCGATCCGGCGTCCCATGGGGGCCACGATCCGCTCCAGCACCGCCGTCGCGGCCTCCGGTGAAGTGAACCGTTTGCGGGTCCGCACCACCCGCCCGGCCCGCTCGACATAAATCAGCGACGGATGCACCACCATGATCTCCGACACGTCCGGGGAATCGATCAGCTCTTGAAGCGGGCCGTATCCGAAAATGGTGTCGAAAAGGGTTCGCTTCAGGTCGCTGCTGACCAGGTAGCGCTTGTGGTTCTCCAGGAGCTGTGAAGCGAAAGACCGCCCGCGAGCCGCCATGAGGTCGTCGACCCGCGACTCGATGTCGGCGGCGCCGTCGTGGCCGTTGCTTCCCTTTTGGGCCAGCATCTCCCGCAGCGCCGGCATAATGCCCTGCTCCAGGGCCGGGATGGTCAGGTGCGCCGCGTAGGGCGCGCGGGGAAGTTCGTCCGCCGCCGCCGCCGCCAGCATCGAAGTCAGGCGCGAGCGCACGGCTTGCTGGAGCAGCGGGCCGACCAGCGGGGGCTGGCTGCACTGGGCTTGGAAGTCGCCGCGCAGAAGTCCGTCGATGACCCCGTCGATCTGCTCGATGCGCTGCTGCGTCGCCTCGAAGACGCCGCCGCCGAGCCGCAGGTCGAGCTTGCGCAGCACATTGATGTGCAGCAAACGCTGGAGTTCGACAATCTCTTCTTCATGGTCCGACTCTTTGGTCGCCGCGGAGCTTTCGATGGTGAGCACGTGGTCAACGATGCGGACCTCGCTGACCGGCTTCAGGAGCATCCTCCCGCCGGCGAGCAATTCCTTCCCGTCCACCTCCACCGGGTTCACACCGTCGGGCAGGACGATTTCCCATCCATGCTCGCAGCGATCGACCTTGGCGTGGAAGCGCGAGACGAAGTGCGAGTCGATCTGAACGGCGCAGGACGTATCGCGGCCGATGGAGTAACCGGCGCTGCCTTCGTAGGCTACCCAGCGGCGCGGATTCAAGACACTGTCAACGACAACGCGGGTCATACGGTGTTCAATCAGGTGGAGGAGATGCTCGCTGACCCGGCCAGCGGTTGCGGTTTGATCAAGGGGTGGCGCGTTCGGCGCGGGGGCAGAGGATGAGTGTAAGCGCCGCCCGTCCCCCGCCGGAGCGGGCCAGGATGGCGCGGGCCTGGTCTTCGGTGACTTCAATGGTCACGACGTTGGCCCCACGGTCTTCGCTGTCGCCATCGCGCATGACCAGGTCCGGCATCGCCACCAGCCGGCCCCCCACGGCAATCACGCGGAACATGTCATCGGCTGACGGGACAAACTCGGCGACCCACTCCTGGGGCGATTCCACGGCACCGGCGGAAAGGGCATGAAGCAGGGCCGCGGGGTCTTTCGGATCGATCGGGGCGGCCGGCGCCGCGGCCTTCACCGCCCGCGTCGCCACGATCTTCACCCACTGCCCCGGCGCCAACAGCCCGGGCAGGCCGTTCGCCCCGTTCACCGCCAGCGACAAAGCCCGGCGGTCTCCCTTCAGTTCGATCTCCGCCGCCATCAAGTCCGCGAAGGTGAGCGGCGTCCCGGCGGGTACCGGCCGAACCACGCGGCGGCCTTTGATGAGCGACCGCTCCTGTGGCCGCAGACATCGCCGGATGAAATCGCCCATCGTCGCCGGCACTTTCAGTTCCTCCAGGTCGGCGTCGGGGTCGAGCGTCGAATCGGGACTCAGGTCGCGCGCCGCCGCCAGGATCAACACCGTGTTGGCGGGACCCTCCTCGCCCTCAGGCGAATGGTTGGCGAGGAAAACGAACGTAAGCCCGGTGGCGATCAGCCCGGTGACCGCCGCGGCGATCAGCAGCCGCCGGTTCGACGTGTCGGCCGTCTCCGTGTGTGGAGTCAAGATGAGCACCTCAGCCACCAGGAAAATAGGATTTGCTTCAAAAGCGATACCTATCATGCAAAAATCGCTCCGCATGTCAAGATTAAATAATTACGAAAAAGGCTTGACACGCCATACGACCTCTGCTAACTTTTGTCATCCAGTTCGCATCGATCGGGGTAAACACTTAGGGATTTTCAAATGCAAAAGACCTGCCGTCTAGTGCTATTGGTCGCGCTCCTCTCTGGGTGCAATTCGACGCCGCCGGCGCCGGTGGGGAGCCACAGCGGACGCGTCGATCCCCGCGACACCGGACGTTACGAAGCGTCGGCGCCGGGTGGCAATTTGGCCGCGCTGCTGGAACTCACCGACAAGACGGCCGAGAGCTTGGCCCGCGACATCCACGACATCCCCGAGTTCAACAATCCCGATCATCAGGTCATCCTCGCGATGGGCTCGATCCACAATCACACCACCAGCACCCCTGGGCAGGACTTCGCGCTGATGCAGGCTCGCTTGCGCGGGCAGCTCTTCAAGAGCAAGCTCATCCGCCGCAATCGCATCCTTTTCGTTGAGAGCGTGGACCGGGCCCGGGCCGAGTTTGAGAGAAACAACCCCACGCCCCCACCGGCGCCGCAGGCACCAAGGGTTGATGTCGGGGACGGGGCCGGGCGGGTGGCCCCGCAGCCGGTGGCCGGCCCGAATATCTACGACCCGAACTTCACCTACGTCCTGCAAGGCGACTTTTTTGAATCCGTTCGAGGCGGGAAGAGCCTGTACTTCTACTCCTTCAAAATCACCAATCTTCAGACGCGAATCACGGTTTTTGAGGAGGACGGCTTAGAAGCGCAGGTGCGCTGATCTCCCGCGTCGTTGTCCGAGGACGTGATGAAGAGTTCGGCACCTGTCAATCAGCGTTACTTCACCACCGGGCAGACCGATTCTTGCTTGTCGAGGACTCGAGGATGATGCGATTGACCGTTCACTTGCTTCTGCTGTGTCTCGTCGCCGGAGGCTGCGCCACCGCCCGAGAGACCTCGGTGATGACGCAGGATGACCTCAACGAGGTCACCGCCCAGATGTCCGCCAGCCTCGCCGCCAGCGACTTCCTGCGCGACCGGACGGCGAACTCGCCGCCGATCACCATCACCATCGACAAGGTCGAGAACCTGACCAGCGACCTGCTCCCGCCCGCCGAGCAGTGGATGCTGATGGCGCGTCTCCAAGGGTCGCTGCCGCTGGTGGACCTTCGGCGAACCAAGAACATCACCTTTCAAGTGCCGCCCGAACGCGGGCCACTGATTTTGGACGCGGGTTATCAGGGCCAACTGAACCTGTCGCCGATCCACACGCACACCATGACGGCCGTGTTCCGCTCGGCGACCCGGGTGGCCCGCGAGGAGGGTCGGGTGGCGGGCCGCGTCGACCTGTACCGCATGGAATACAAAATATTTGACATCACTCACAGGGACGTGCAGTGGACGGATGAGTTCATGTTCAAGCGCGAAGCAATTGGCGGCGTCCACAATTAGGGCAGATATCGGATAACCATTTTTCTAAGGGGCAGTTATGTCATCATCTAAAGCGCTCGGGGTAACGGGGCTGGTGGTCGCCATGCTGGTCGGGGGTTGCATGGCGCGGCCGGAGGCCAGGCTGGTGGAGACCTTCGAGACTGGCGAGCTTGGCAGCGCCCGCGAATTCATGAACGGCCGCGTCTCGTCACTCAAGGTGGTCGCCACCGGCGAGAAGCCCGACCGTGATTACGTGCTGGAATGGATGAGGACCGGCATGGTGACCCTCGCCGACGGGTATTCGTTGCCCGGGCACAGCGCGTGGGACCGGGTTTACGCCATCCTCCGAACAACAGAAACGAACGCCGAGTCGACCGGTGTGTTGGCGTTCCTAACCACCGAGGAGCTGGCTAAGACCTGGAAGGGCGAACCCTTTGAGCAAGCGATGGCGTTTGTCTGCATCGGCTCCCACTACGCCATGCAGGGCGACTGGGGCAGCGCCCGGGCGGCCTTCCAGAACAGCGAGTTCTCGCTGAAGGCCATCAAGGAAGGCAACGAGGAAGGGAAGGTCCGCAGCACCGACGAGATCATCACCGCTTCGGAAGGCAAAGAAGAGGCTGCCTACTTCGGCGACGAGAACCTGATGACGGTGGACACTGATTTCGCCCTCGGCTACCTCCTGCACGGCTTGGCGGCCCGGCAACAGGCGATCGGTTCGGGCGACCCGGGAACGCTCCTCGAGGCCGATGAAAACTTCAACAAGGCCCTGAAGCTCAACCCGAATCTCAAAGACCTTGTCGCCCGCCTCAAGGACGTCAGCAGCTACAACACGATTCTTTTGGTCGATTACGGCCGCGGGCCGCAAAAAATCGGCACCGGCATGGACAACGTCGTCGCCTCTTTCAAGCCCCTGCACGACAGCTGCGCGTCGCCCATGCTCGTCAAGGCCGGCCCCCAGAACGGGTCGTTCACTCATGTGTGCGACCTGAACGTCATGGCGGTGGACCACCGCTGGAACAACCTCCAGGACATGCGCACCGCCAAGAGCTATCTCGGGACCGCCTTGATCGGGGCGGGCGCGGTGACGGCGGCGGCTGGTGGCAGCCGTGATGCGGCGATCGCGGGCCTCGTGATGATGGGCATCGGCGCTGCGATGAAAGCCTCCGCCCACGCCGACATCCGCTACTGCGAGATCATGCCGCAGCGGCTGTACGTGGTGCCGATGACGGTCTCCGCGCCCAACACCACGGTGACCGTGGAGATCGAGGGCAAGCCGGCGAAGCTCGCGCTGGCGGCGATGGGCCCCCCGGCGGGGCGGGCCGCGCAGTTCAGGTACGTCCGCATGCTGTCCGGCGCCACACCGAAACCGTGGGCCGAATCAGGTCAGGTCTACTTCGCCAACGAGCATGCGGCGGCGGCGGGGCGGGTCGCGCTGCCGTACATCCTCGGCGGCCACTGCGTCCGGCCGCCATCTTCCGAAGCGATGGCCCGGTACCAGGCCGCGGGGTTCCTGCGCGACATGACCGCCGTCCAGTTGGAAGAGCTTTACCGCCTCGAGAAGATTCGGTGGACCGCGCAGGATTCCAACGGTCAGGCCGGCCGCCACGTGCTCGAAGGCGGCGACTCGCTGCTCTGCCCGCTGCCCGGCACGCTGGGCTATGCCCGGTTGTTCGGCCAGGACCGCCCGCCCTATTCTCCGAAGTCGAAGGAAGTGGCGGCGCTGGCGGCACAGTTGGCCGTCCCGCCGCCGGCGAAACAGGCCGCCCGATGAACCCGGCCATTCACCACCACGCGAGTATTTTCCAATGCGTCGAATCACGACCGGCATCGTCCTGCTCGGCAGCCTCATCGCCCTCACCACCGGCGGCTGCGCCGTCACCGACCCGGTGCGGGCGCCCTTCCCCGGCAACGTCGATCAGATCCCGCAGGGGCAGCATCCGACGATCTCGGTGGAGGACCCTGCCCTGGCGCACTGGCTCGTGTTTGGCTCCGTACGGGTCGACCCGCCGCAGCCGGAGCCGGGCCGCGCCCTGACCGTCGTCCAGCCCGTGCGCAACACCGCCGATTACCCGATCAACATCCAGTATCGGTACGAGTTCATCGATGAAAAAGGCTTTCCATTGCGGAGCCAGCCGGGCTTCCGGCTGTTGAGGCTGCCGTCGCGCACGGAAATGTTCATGGAGGCGACGGCTTCGGAGGCCTCGGCCCAGGAGTGGCGGATCATCGTGCGCCCTGCCCGATGATGCGGCGCGGCGCCAACCGTCAGGAGCGCAAACGATTCGCGGACCACCCACGGAAAGGGATTGTCGTGAGAGCATTCATCACCGGCCTCGTGCTGTTGCTGGCGTCGTGCCCCGGGTCGCTGCTGCTGGCGCAGCCGAAGGCCCCGCCGCCGCTGGTGAAGCCGCCCGAGCCGCCTCCGCCGCCGCCGGCGCCGGATATCCAGAAGTTCACCAAGGCCTACGAAGATGCCGGCCGGCCGACCATGGCGGTGGTGAGCGGGTGGATCCCCAACCCCGGCATGGCCGACCTGCCCCAGGTGACTGACGAGCTGGGCCAGAAGGTCGAGAACGAGATCTCGCTGATCCTGCGCAAGAACCGCGATATCGATCTGGTGGCCCGCGGCGAGGCCGGCGTGCTGTTCCGCGATCAGCGCGAGGCGAACCTGTACGCGATGGCGAATCAGTCGAAGGCGCGGGACCTGCTGCTTCAGAAGATCGAGGCCGACGTCATCATCGTGATCAAGTACTACCACGCGGCCCATTGGGACAGCGTCAAGAAGCGCGGTGCCGACATGGGGGTGCAGATCGAGATGATCGAGCGCAGCCGCGGCCGGCAGATCGGGGGCTACAACTTCGACTGGACCGGCGGGATCAACGACGCGGCCCGGGTCAAGGCGTACTCGGAGCAGATGACCCGACGGATGATCGACCAATTCGCCGAGTGGTATTCGCGGGCCGGGGACAACGGCGCGCTGCGCACCTTCACGCTGCGGGTCTTGAACCTGACCGACCTGACCAAGGTCAGCGACATCAAGAAAACGATGCAGAAGATCCCCGGCGTCAAGAAAGTCACCTCCAAGGGATTCAGCTCCGACCTCAAGGGCGCCGCAGTCACCAGCTTCACGGTGGATTACAGCGGCAGCTCGCTGGACCTGGCGGTGGACCTGCTGGGCCGGGCCCGCGACGAGTTGCAGATGAAGCTCGACGGGCTGGACACGACCAACAACACCATCGTGCTGGTGGCGGGCAAGCAGGCCGTGGAGGAGAAGGCGACGCCGCGCGGCGAGATTCTCAGCGACCCTGAACACCCGCAGCACGACAAGACGGTCAAGGCGTTGCAGGCGGAGTACCGCAAGCAGAACGAGCCGCGCATCGGGATCATGATCAACCGGACCCTGCGCGACGATGAGAAGGCGGACCCGAAGGTGGCCGACCACGTGAAGCAGGCCGAGGGGGCGGCTGACAAGGGGCAGCCGATCGGGGGCGGGACGTATTTTTATATCGATCTCGGCAAGGGCGGCGGCAGGCTCGATGCGCCGATTGGCGCCCCCGCGGCCCAGCCCGCGGCGGCCCCCGGCGCCGCGACGGGCAACGGCGACCTGTTCGACCCGCGGCGCATGGAGGATGAGCTGAGCAAGCTGATGCTGAAGATGGGGCTGAAGATTCACGACGCCGACACGGTCCGCAGCCGGATCATGGCCCGCGCCAACAACGCCCGCACCGTGTTCAGCGAGAACGAGCTTCAGTACCTGCTCAGCCAGGACGCCGCCGATGCCGGCCTGGACATCATCATCCTCGGCAGCGGCCGGGTCGATAAGCGCGACCCCAAGGAAGCCGGTGGCGGGGCCAATTCCATCAGCTACACCCTGCGGGCCGTCCGGCTATCCAATGGGCGCACGCTGGGTGCCGAGGGCTTCGGCAACGACATGTGGTCCGGCGGCCGGCGCGAGACCGAAACGAACGTGCGCGTGTTTGCCCAACACCTCGTCGGCAACCTGCTCGACCAGATGTGGACCACCTGGGAGCCGCCGCAGGAGATGAGCGTGACCGTCACCAACGCCAAGACGCAGCGCGACGTGATGACCGTCATGGCTGTTTTCGAGAAGGAGATCCCGACGGTCAAGAACGTCAATTTCGTGAAGCACCAGGGCGGCAAGGAAGGCGGCATCGGCGAGTTCCGCGTCACCTACATGTCCACCTATGAGGACATGGTCAAGGAAATTATCGCCCGCACCGGCAAGCTGCCGTTCGACCTCGATTCCCGTGAGACGACGCGGGACACGCTGTTCATCAAGATCCGCGACTGAAGCGGCGTCGCCAGTGGCTCATCCACAGCCGAGCCCGCATCACCGAACGAATGGATCGCTCCGCAGCCTTTTCATGCCAACCGCGCCGGCCCAACTCGAAGCCCCCGGCGGCCGCGAACCTTCGCGGGCGCAGGTGTCTCGGCGGCAGGCGTTCGACGCCAGCCTGGGCTATTTCCTGGGGCCGTTGGCCAGCGCCTTCGCCGACGAGTCCGTCTCCGAGATCATCGTCAACGGTCCCGACCAGGTCTACATTGAGAAGGGGGGCCGGCTGACGCTGACCGAACTGCGGTTCGGTTCGGAGGCCGAGCTGCTCGCCGCCGCCAACAACATCGCCCAGTATGTCGGCGGCACCATCGACGCCCGGCGTCCGATCCTCGATGGGCGGCTGCCCGACGGCTCGCGGGTGTGCATCGTGCTCCCGCCCATCGCCGAGCGCGGGGCCTCGATCAACATCCGGCGCTTCCGGCGCTCGGCCGTCAGCCCGCGGTTCCTGCTCGACGCCGGCGCCATCACCGAGCAGGCCGTCGAGTTCCTGCTGCTGGCGGTCCGGGCCCATCAGAATGTCCTCATCAGCGGCGGCACCGGTTCCGGCAAGACCACGCTCATCAATGTCCTGTCCACCGCCTTCGGCGCCGATGAGCGGGTGGTGGTCATCGAAGACACCCGCGAACTGCAGGTGCAGCAGCGGCACGTCGTGCAGATGGAGGCCCGGCCCGCCGACCCCGACGGCCGGGGCCGAATCACCGTGCGCGACCTCTTCGTCACCTCGCTGCGCATGCGGCCGGACCGGATCATCGTCGGTGAGGTCCGTCGCGACGAGGCGATGGACCTGATCCAGGCCATGACCAGCGGCCACCGCGGGTGCATGGCGACGCTGCACGCATCGACCCCAGCCGATTGCTGCCACCGCCTCGAAACCATGATGCTGCTGGCAGACAGCGGACTGCCGCTGCCCGCGATACGCCGGCAAATCACCTCGGCGATCGACCTGGTGGCGCAAACCTCGCGCCTGCCCAGCGGCCGCCGCATGGTGACGCACATCAGTGAAGTGGCCTTCGACGAAGCGACCGGTGGTTACGTTCTGACCGATCTGTTCTCGCTCGACCGCGGCGGTCCGCAAGGAGAGGAGCGGTTGTGCTGGCGCGGCCGGCTCCCGGCGTTTGCCGGCGACCGCCACTGGGCGGCGCTGGGCAAGGAATCGAAGCACCCCAAGTTTTTCGCGGAGGGGTGCGCATGAAAGCCTTGCTGCGCTGGTGCCGAACGCTGCACCGCGATGAGCGGGCCGGTGCGATGGAGTACGTGCTCGTGCTCGCGGTCGTCGTGCTGCCCCTGGGCTTGATGTGGCCGCTCTTTCACCGCATGGTGAGAACCTACGGCTACTGGTTCGTGGACGTGGTTCGGCTTCCCTTCCCCTGATTGTCGATCGATTGACCGTGCGATTGGACCAACCTGTTTTGATTCGACTTTTCCCCTCTGTGGAGAACTGCCATGCGACGACGGATTGCCGGCTGCTTGCGCTCGTTTCACGGGAACCAGCGCGGTGACACGGTGCAGTACATCCTCATTATCGCCCTGATCGCGCTGCCCATCGTCATCGGGCTGGTTGTGTTCAGGAAAGAGATCGGTGAAATCTTTGGCAAGAAGGCCAAAACGGTGCAGACCGAGGGCGACAAGGAGTTTTACAAGTAATGGCGGCCGTGCCCCAGAGCCTTGCACCGATGGCCACGGACCCGCCGCTCGCCGATCCGCCGCCAGCCCCGCCGCCCTGGGCATGGTCGTCCGGGTGGACGGCGCTGTGGGTGGTGATTCTGTCGCTGGGCGCCACCGGCGGGGCGGTGGTGCAACTGGGTCTGGGCGACGCGAGTCACGGTTATTTCCTGGGAGTCGTCCTCATTGGTGTTTGCTTCGCCGCGGCGTCGATGGATGCCGCGACGGGGCGCGTGCCCAACATGCTGACGTACCCCGCCGTGCTCCTGGGCCTCGCCTTCGCCCTGATCGCCACGCTGCTTCTCGCGCTGCATGTGGACCTCTTCGCCCGCTGGTCGGGGGCGGCGACTATCGCGAGCAGTGCCGGCGGCGCGGGGTTGTGCCTCGGCATTGGTGTTGCCGGGATGGTCGCGGGCGCGCTCGGCGGCGGCGACGCCAAGCTGATGACCGCCATCGGCGCGATGGTGGGCTTCGAGCCATGCCTGCCCATCTTGCTCAACACGCTGGTGGTCGCGTCCTTGTTCGCTCTACTCAATGTGCTCACCGCCGGTGCATTGACTGTCGCGATGCGTCACGCGGCCTGCCGGGCCCTGAGCCAACTGGTTCTCCGCAGCGCCGTCGTCTTCGAGCCGCCGCGCCGGCACACCATTCCCCTGGCCGTGCCCATCCTGCTGGGCGTCGTGTTGACGCTCGTCGTCGGCTACGACCCGACCGTGCAATGGACGACGCTTTGAAACAACCTCCGCCCCGGGCCCTGCTGCGAATGTACGTGGCGGCGCTGCTTGCCACCGGCGGCGGGGCAATGCTCCTTCACGCCGTGCGGGCGGCCGGTTTCGCCGCGGAGATCGAACCATTCGCCGCGGAGCCCGCGCCCAGCGACGCCGCGCTGCTCCAGGGAATCGCCGGGATCGCCGCGCTGCTGCTGGCCTGTTTCCTGACACGCGGGACGACCTGGCGCTGGCGAAACCTGCTGGCGCGGCTCCATGAGGACCGAGCGACCGCTTCCGTCTCCTTCGTGCTGACGCTCCCGATCTTCCTGTTCATCGTCGCCGTCATCATCCAGTCGGCGCTGATCGCCAACGCACAATTGATGGTGAATTACGCGGCCTTCGCGGCGGCCCGGTCGGCGGCGACCAGCCTGGCCGATGGCTACGTGGATCACCCGCGTCGCGCCGCCGCTCTGGTCCTGGCGCCGCTGTCGCCGCAGGGACGGGCGACGCCCACGGGGGAGCAGGCCCGGCAGGCAATGCTTGCCGCCGGCGCCGCCGTCCCGCGCGGTTACGCCGGACGGTTCAGCCATGCGCTCGACGCCGTCAGCATCATTCGGCCGGCCCTGTCCGATCGCAGCCGGTCCCCCAGCGAGCTGCTTAAAATGGAAATCAGCTACCGGTTCATCCTGAAAGTGCCCGCCGCCAATCTCGTCCTCAAGCCCGGACGGATTACCATCGGCGGCGTCAGCGGCCGCTATTTGCTCCTGCACGCGAGCAGCGCGTTTCAATCATCGCCGGGCCGCGACACGATGGACTTCAGCCCGTTCTGACCTTTGCGCGCCGAGCCCTTATTGAGCAACGCCATGCGTTCTGTCCTGAGCCGATGGCATCGTGACGACCGAGGCGGCATTGCCGTGCTGCTGGTGATGATCGTCTGGTCACTCGTCGGCCTGGTCGCGATGGTCTGGAACACCGGCGGCGTCGTGGCGGCGAAGATGCGGGTGCAGGCCGTGGCCGACGGCGCAGCCCTGGCGGCGACGACATGGACCAGCCGGACCACCAATCTCGTCACCGGCGCCAACCGGATGATCGTCCGCCTGACGTCGGCGCAGGCGCTCGCCGCCGCCGTGCCGCTGACCGCTCGCGATGTGAAGAACCAATTGGACCAGGCGGAGTTCGTCGGCACCCTGCTGACCTTTTCGATCTACCCGGCAACCGTCGCCGCTGGTCGAGTCATCCTCGCGCAAGTCAAGATCGAACGGGCGCTCTTAATCAGTTGGGGCGCCATCACTGCCCCCGCCGTGGCGGAAGCCGGGTCGGCCCGCATCCTGGCACGAATTGCCGACCTCTATGAGTTCCAAGTGGCCCTGATCCGTGAGACCCCGCGTCTCATCGAGCGGCAACGACAGGCCATGGAGGCCGCGTTCCGCTGCGAGATCGTGCTTACCCAGCCGCGACACCAAGGCGCCCAGCGCCAGATCGAGCCGCCCCTGAAGCGCGGGGGCGCTCCGCAAGCCGTCGACTTCGCCTGGCTGGTCCACGAGCAGGTCCTGCTCGACCGCCGCGGCTGGGAACAGGACCTACCGCTGCGCGGCATCATTCTCGGCCGGGGCACCACCTATTGGAGACAAAACACCAACCGCACGTCGCCCGTCATGGCCGCGGCGATCACCGCGCGCGGTCACTTCCATGTGCTTTCAACCCACTCCCTGGCGGCGGAAACCGGCAACATCGGCTCGTCCGTCACCGACCAGCACCGCATCCGGTTCTTCACGGTGCTGGCCGCCGCGACGCCCAAGCGGCTCTACCGGCCGCCGCTCTTTTATCAGCCCATCTTCTCCCGTCCGGTGCGCGGCCCCGTCGCTTACGCGCAGGGCGAAACCTACAACAGCAAGGAGGCCGCGATTTCGCTGGGCGTGAAGCCTTGGCGGGTATGGACGCCGCGCGGCTGGCACTGGAGGCCGCGGCTGTCGTACAGCGACGGTCTGTTTAACGCCCTGCAATTCGACCGCGACTTTGCCGGGTTCCTCAACGACACCGAATATCGATTGGATGCCAATGCCGACCTGCGCCCGATCAATCTGCATTAGCCCGCGCCGCCGCGCCACCGCCGAGGTCGAGCTGGTGCTCTCCATGGCGCTGCTGGTGACGCTGTTTCTCATGGCGTTCGCCGCCATGCGCATCCGCATGGCCGAAGCCAACGTGCTCGAGTCGGCCCAGCAGCAGGCGTACAGCCAGGCGATCGCCGGCGGAGGCCTGCAACTCACGCCCTCCCTCACGCTCCATCAACTGGTGGTCGCCGCCCAGGTCGCCACCCCCGGCAACGTGCCGCCGTTGACCGCACTGCCCAATGATGCGTACACGGGCTCCGCGCGTGCAACCGTCGGTGTATTCATCGGCCCGGACGGCTGGATGCGGGAAGGCCCGCCCGGTGACGGTGCATTTCAAACCCGCATCCAACGCCGGTTTCAAATGGTCGGCCCGTCGTGGTCGATCGATGGGCACGCCCAGCCACTGCGGTACCGCGGGCGCATCCGATCGTGGCGCACCGCCCTGACGGACCGAAACCTGGGCACGCTCTTCGCGCCGCTGAAGCTCAGTCGAGTCGATTGATGTGCTCCGGTGGCTTCTGACGAAGGTGGCGTGCGGCCCGATGCCCAGCACGGCCTCCCGTTTGTCCAAACCGGCGCGTGTGGGAGGGTGGCGCTGAAAGCGAAGTCCGCGGAGCTTGTCAGTGTCCGTCATGCCATGACCGACCACACTGACAAGGCCTCCGAGCAGTCCTTGTCAGTGCAACACTCTGTAAATGCCATCGCCCAGACCTGCCTAATTCTTTATTTGACAAGCGCTCAACCTCCGGCGACAATATCGATACAGGCGTCAAACCTAATCTTTTGAGGTCCAAACGATGAAAACGACATGGTTCACCCGCGGTGCGGCAATGCTGGTTCTAGCGACGGGCTTGTTCTCCTCGGCGTGCTCCACCGAGATCACCGGGCAGAGCGTGCGGGCCAATCCTACGCCCGAGATGGAAACCATCGCTTACACCCACGAGCAGCGGCAGAACAACCTGACCCGCTCCTCGAACACCACCTGGCGTCAAATCATCGACGACTGGGACAAGTTCTGGCTGCTCGATCAGCCGCTGCACCTGAGCAACATCCCGATCCCCTGAAGAAGGTGCGTTTTATCGAACTTAAAACCTCCCGCGCGAGCGGGAGGTTTTTTATTGGGTGATCAGAGCCGCGACCCATAAGCGAGCGGGACCCAGTGAGCGCATTGCCTGGAGCAGTCTGAAGACAATCGTAGCGGGTGCCAGGGGTCGGCTCGGCGACCCGTGTCGCGCCCAGTGATTCTCGATCCGCACGGGCCGCCGAGCCTACCTGTGGCGTCGCCGCGCACCTTGAACAGCGCAATCGAATGGATCGACCGCCATTTATCGGACATCGGCCAAACGAGGTAGAAACCTCTTCGCCGCGGGTGATTAAATACCACCATCGCGACGATAAAGATAGTGGCAGGGGGTCCTTTGCAGCCGCTGAAGTTAATTGCTTCCGGTAAAGGAGATTGCCATGGTTTTGTCAACAAGTCCTGATCCACATGCAGTGCTGGCGGCCCTCTCGGACGCGGAACGCCGTTCCGCGAGCGATGGCTTTACCACCAAGCGGCAATTCGCCAGGCACAGCCTGCGCGGCGAGGCGATCCTTCAGACGATTGAAGACGCCTCCGTCGAGATGCGCACGCTCCGCGTCCAGCTCCGCGACATCAGCCTGACCGGCATCGGTTTTGTCAGCGGCGAACCGCTGCCGGCCGGCTCGGTCTGGCGCGTCACCTTCGTCGTCCGCAACGTCACCATGGGCCAGCACGCCCTCACCATCCGCCACTCCCGCCGCATCGATCACGGCACGTACCTCTCCGGCGGGCAGTTCTGCATCGAGCCCGGCCTGCTGCACGTGATGGGCGTCGATCCCGCGATGCTCAACCGCGACGATGACGGCGACTTCGTCGAGTCCAACGCGTTCCTGCCGGAGGGCCGGGGATGATTTTCCGTCATGCCACTGGCAGTCCGCTGCCAGTGCCATGGCGCCCATGAACGCGGCGGAGTTGAACCTTGGCAGTCGGATCGATTCTTGCGTTAGGCTCTGTCTCAAAATCAATCAGAGCCGTGAAGCGTAAGCGAGCGGTAGTCAGAAAACGCCTTGTCGTCCGTGGCTTCCGCACGCTTACGCGTGGCGGCTCCGATTGAGTCCTTCAATTTTGAGACAGAGCCTACCTCCGGATCAAAGATGGATCAGAAATAATCCTGCAGGGCCCGCACGTTCCAGCCGCCGGCCTTGAGCGCCTCCATCGCCAGCACCGCCGCCGCCGCCCCGGTCGTGGTCGTCACCATCGGCACGTTGAAGCGCACCGCGGTGGAGCGCAGCCGTCCCTCGTCGGTGTTGAGGCCCTTCTTTGTCGGCGTGTTGATGATCATCGCCAGCTCTTTGTTCTTGATCAGGTCGATGCAGTTGGGCCGGCCCTCGCTGATCTTCTTCACGCGCTCGGTGACGATGCCGTGCTGCTCGAGGTAGGCACGAGTGCCCCCGGTGGTGAGCACCGTGAAGCCCAGCGCGATGAGCTTGCGCACGGGGTCGACGATCGATTTTTTGTCCGCCTCGCGCACCGAGACGAAAACCTTGCCGCTGGTGGGCAGGTACGTGCCCGCCGCCATCTGGCTCTTGGCGAAGGCCAGCGGGAAGCTGTCGTCGATGCCCATGACCTCGCCGGTGGAGCGCATCTCGGGGCCGAGGATCACGTCGACGCCGGGGAACTTGCTGAACGGGAAGACCGACTCCTTCACTGATGTGTGCTTCGGCGTCGGCTCGGTGGTGACGCCGAGCTCCGCCAGCGACTTGCCCGCCATCACCTTCGCCGCGATGCGGGCCCATGACCGGCCGGTCGCCTTGCTGACGAACGGCACCGTGCGCGAGGCGCGCGGGTTGACCTCGATGATGTAGATCTCGAAGTCGGAGCCGCTCTTCGCGTCCGGCCGCTTGATCGCATATTGCACGTTCATCAGCCCGCGCACCCGCAGCGCCTCGGCGAGCTTCCGCGAGTGGTCCTTCAGCCCGGCGATGACGTGCGGCGGCAGCGAATAAGGCGGGATCGCGCAGGCGCTGTCGCCGGAGTGAATACCGGCTTCCTCGATGTGCTCCATCACGCCGCAGACGAGAGCGCGCCCATCCGAACGAGCCGCCGAGCGAGCCGTGCCGTCCTCGGCCACGGCCGCGCCTGGACCCGCAACGGATCCGGGGACGCGGACGTCCCGGCTCGCGCCATAATCCGCGATCACATCCACATCGCACTCGATCGCCTCGGACAAAAACTTATCAATCAGGATCGGCTGATCGGCGAGGTCCGAAGCCCCCAGCGCGATCGCAAAGAACTGATGAAGCTGCTTGTCATCAAACACCGTCTCCATCGCCCGGCCACCCAGCACAAAACTCGGCCGCACCATCACGGGATAGCCGATCTGATTCGCGACCTTCGTCGCTTCTTCAATATTGAACGCAATGCCGTTGGCGGGCTGGCGGATGTTCAGGCTGTGCGCCAGCTCACGGAACCGTTCGCGGTCGCCGGCCCGGTCGATCGAGTCGACGCTGGTGCCGATGATCGGTACGCCCGCCTTCTCCAGCGCGTGCGCCAGATTCAGCGGCGTCTGCCCGCCGAACTGCACGATGACGCCGTGGAGCTGTCCGCCTGACTCCTGACCCCTGACCCCTGACTCCTGACCGAACGGCTTCCCGTTGAGCTTCTCGCAGATGTTCAGCACGTCCTCGAACGTCAGCGGCTCAAAAAAGAGCAGGTCGCTGGTGTCGTAATCGGTCGAGACCGTCTCGGGGTTCGAGTTGATCATCACCGACTCGAAGCCCAGTTCCCTGGCGGCAATCGCGGCCTGCACGCAGCAGTAGTCGAACTCGATGCCCTGGCCGATGCGGTTGGGGCCGCCGCCGAGGATCACGATCTTTTTCTTGTCGCTGACGCGGATCTCGTCGTCGTAGATCGCGGGGTTGCCGCCGCCCTCGCCGTTGCCGCCGACCTGTGTCACCGGCGATTCGTAGGTCGAGTAATAGTAGGGCGTCGCCGCCTCGAACTCGCCGGCGCAGGTATCGACGATTTTGTAGACCGTCGCGATCCGCAGCTTCTGCCGGTGCCGGCGAACGACGAGCACGTTGTCGGGCGTGATCTTGCCGAGGTACAGGCACGCGAGCTGGGCGTCGCTGTAGCCCATCTGCTTCGCCTGGAACAGCACCTCGCGTGGCACGTCCTCGAGCTTCTCGTAGCCGATAAGCACCTCTTCGAAATCGCAGAGCTGCTCGATCTGGTCGAGGAACCAGGGGTCGATCATCGTGGCCTCGTGGACCTGCGCGATCGTCCAGCCCATCTTGAACGCGTAACGGATGTAATACAGCCTGCCCTGCGAGGGCACGTTGAGCTTGCGCTGGAGCTTCTCGTGCGGGATGGGCCAACTGGTGTCGACGAGCTGCTCGGCGCCGCTGTGGTGGTCGAGCGCCTCGCGCTGCACCGAGCCGTGGCCGGCGCCGAGCGATTGCAGGAGCACATCGCGCTGCGATTTTGCCGCCGGCGACAGCTTCGACTCCAGCCGCGGGTCGTGGAACATCAGCGCCGCGGCTTGAAAGGCAGTGGCTTTTCCAGTGCCGGTGACCGACGAAGCAACCTTCTGCAGCGCGGGCAGCGCGTTCGGGTGCTTCTCCCTCAGCCACGACAACGTCGAGCGGATGCCATTGAGCCAATGATCGAGTGTGTCGAGCCCCAGCCCGAAGCGCTTGATCTCCATCGAGCGCAGGCCTTTTTGCAGACTTTCCTTGAAGGTGCGCCCGATCGACATCGCCTCGCCGACGCTCTTCATCTGCGTGGTCAGCGTCTCATCGGCCTCGGGGAACTTCTCGAACGTCCAGCGCGGGATCTTCGTCACCACGTAATCGATCGTCGGCTCGAAGCACGCGACCGTCTTCTTCGTGATGTCGTTGGGAAGCTCCCACATCGTGTAGCCGACGGCGAGCTTGGCGGCGATCTTGGCGATGGGGAAGCCGGTGGCTTTGGAGGCGAGCGCCGAACTGCGCGAGACGCGCGGGTTCATCTCGACGACGACCATTTCGCCTTCGTCGGTGGCGGGGTTCGGGTTGATGGCGAACTGGATGTTGCAGCCGCCGGTCTCGACGCCGATGGCGCGGATGATCGCCATGGAGGCGTCGCGCATGCGCTGGTATTCGCGGTCGGTGAGCGTCTGGGCGGGGGCTACCGTGATGGAGTCGCCGGTATGCACGCCCATCGGGTCGAAGTTCTCGATGGCGCAGATGATGACGACGTTGTCGTCGTGGTCGCGCATGAGTTCGAGCTCGTACTCCTTCCATCCGAGGACAGACTGGTCGATGAGCACCTGGTGCGTCATGCTCGCATCGAGCCCGCGTTTGACGATGTCCTCAAACTCCTCGCGGTTGTAGGCGATGCCGCCGCCGGTGCCGCCGAGGGTAAAAGCCGGGCGGATGATGGCGGGCAGGCCGGTCATTTCAAGCACCTGGTGTGCTTCCTCGAGTGTGTTCGCCGTCGCCGCCTTGGGCATCTTCAGGCCGATGCCCTCGACGATATCCTTGAATATTTTGCGGTCCTCGGCGCGGTAAATCACCTCGCGGTTGGCGCCGATCATCTCGACTTTGTATTTGGTGAGAACGCCATCGTCCCACAGCTTGCAGGCGCAGTTGAGGGCGGTCTGCCCGCCGAGCGTGGGCAGCAGTGCGTCGATGTGATATCTGCCGCCTTTTTCCTTCTCGAGGATTTTCGCGACGGCTTCGGGCGTGATGGGCTCGATGTACGTTCGGTCCGCCATCTCCGGGTCGGTCATGATGGTGGCGGGGTTGCTGTTGATCAGGACGACCTGATAGCCCTCCTCGCGCAGGGCCTTGCACGCCTGCGTGCCGGAGTAGTCGAACTCGCAGCCCTGACCGATGACGATGGGGCCGGACCCGATGATAAGAATGGTTTTGAGGTCGGTGCGTTTGGGCATGGGAATGGGCGGTTGCGCGTGCAAGGGGCGGGAAAGAAACGGCGGGATCGTAGCGGATTCTGATGAGAACCACCACACCGATTCCACGCGCGAACGGAACAATTGTTCACAAGTCCGGCCGTCGCGCCCCTAAACAAAAGGACTTACACCGAGGGAACCATGAAGTCACCAGCAAACACCGGCCCCCCGACAGACCAGACGGGCGGTGGGAAGCTCCCGCTCGACGCCATCATCTGCAATGATGAATTGGAGCGTCGAGGTTCGCGCCGCCGGGACTTCAAATCGGAGGAGCAGGCGTTCGCCTTGTTGATGGACGAAGCCGCCGACCCCGACGGCAACACCATGCAGTCGAGGGGATCGACGGGCGGCCCGGCTTCCGCTGGCACGCGACCGCCGGCCGCTGGAGTGGATTCCTCGGCGCGGTCATGCCGCGCGAGGTCAGTCCCTGCGGCACGGTGCTCGACCGCGACTGCGCCATGCTGATGAAGCGCCCGCACCTGCATTACCCGTTGCCGCCCGAGGCCGAGCCGGCGATCCAGGAAGTGCTGCTGGTCCCTTTCCACGTCGGGGGCAAGGCGGTCGGCACCGTATGGGTCATCTCCCACGATGAAAGCTGCCGCTTCGACCTCGAAGACCTGCGGCTGCTGACCGCGCTCGCCGAGTACGCCTCGCGGGCTTACATCGAGAACTCGATGGATGAGCTTCAGGCCATCCTCGCCGCCCGGCTGGCGTCGCGCAAGGGTTCCTGATCGTCGTCCGGTTATCCTTTCGCCGTGCCCTCACTTGCCACGATCATCCGCCAGACCCTGCGCGACGCCGATGCCGAAGCACTCGCGCACCTCGCGCGGTCTGACGGCCGGCCGGACTGGCGCACCATCATCGTGCTTACCACCACGGCCCTGTGCCTCACCGTTCAGGAATACATTTTCGCGGGCAGCGGTGTCGAGGCGCTGCCGGCGCTCATGGAAATGGTCCGGCTCGACGGCGCGGCCCAGTGGTTGCAAAAGGTCGCGCTCAACGACACGAACTACGAGATCACCAGCCTTACCTACTGGGCCGTCGGCCGGCTGATCACTTATGTGTTGATCCCGCTGCTCGTGATGCGGTTGATGCTGCGCGAACCGGTGCGCCACTTCGGCATCTCCACCAAAGGCTGCCTAAGCAGCTTGCTGCTCTACGCCGGGATGTTCGCCATCATGTTTCCCGCCGTCTATTTCTTTTCGCACACCGACAGCTTTCAAGAGAGCTACCCGTTCTATGAATTGAACCCGGGCGAAGGGCTCTGGCCGCGCTTCTGGTGCTGGGAACTGCTGTACGCGACGCAGTTCATCGCCCTCGAGTTTTTCTTCCGCGGCTTCCTGCTGCACGGCGTCCGCCACCGGGCCGGCGGCATGGCGATCTTCGTGATGATGGTCCCGTACTGCATGCTCCACTTCGGCAAGCCGATGCCCGAGACGCTCGGCGCCATCGGCGCGGGCATCATCCTCGGCTTCATGAGCCTCAAGACGCGCTCGATCTGGCTGGGAGCGCTGCTGCACATCGCGGTGGCTTGGAGCATGGACTTCCTGGCGCTGGCGAACCGAAGTGCGAGCTAATCCGGACTGGGCGCGAGGCCCTCGACGGCGGCGCGGAGGTCGGTGGCGATCCGCTCCCAGCCTTCGCGCGTGTTTTCGACGTTGGCGAATGAGAGCGGGGCGCCGATGCGGAGGCGCAAGCGTTTTGGGCGGGGCAGACGGGCTTTCGGCGGCCAGGCGTCGAAGGCGCCGCTGATGTGGCAGGGGACCACGGGCGCCGGCGTTCCCGCGACGATCATGCCGAGCCCGGGCTTGAAGGATCCCAATGCACCGGTGCGGCTGCGCGTGCCCTCGGGAAAGAGTATGTAGGCGCAGGGCTCGCCGATCAGCCGTTCGCGCAACTGCTCCATCGCGTGCCGGCCGCAGTTTTTCCGCCACATCGGCAGGGCGTTCATCAGACCCGCCGCGAAGGCCGCGTGCATGGGCGTTTCAAAGAACGTGTCGCCCGCCGCCACCGGCAGCACGTGGTCGCGCAGCTTCGCCGGCATTGCCGCGGCGAGCAGCACCGCGTCGAGATGACTGGTGTGGTTGGCGACCAGCACGAACGGCGGGGCGGCCGGCAGGTGCTCGCGCCCGGTGACGCTCAACCGATGCCAGATCGTGAGGTAGGTGCGGATGAACGCCCGCCAGCCAAGCCGGGCGATCGACGCCGCCAGCCCGCTCTCGCGGCGGACACTGCGCCAGCGCTGCATCGGCGGCAGGCCGTGGTCGTGGGCGGGTTCGTATTTCCAGTCGTCCATGGGGGCAGGGTGCAGGGTGCAGGGTTTAGGATAAAGGCATGGGCGGGGCGATCGTCGACAGTTCCGACCCCGCACCCCGCACCCCGCACCCTGAACCCTGCACCCTTCCTCTTCTTCATCCGCTAATGATCCGCCACTCCTGCTCGAGCCCGATCCCGATGAAGAACCCGATGTAGTGGAACGTCGCGGGGGCGACGAGCAGGACGCTGTTGAAGCGGTCGAGGATGCCGCCGTGGCCGGGGATGAGGGCGGCCATGTCCTTGATCCCGACGTCGCGTTTGATGGAGGAGAGCATGAGGTCGCCGAGTTGACCGCCGACGCTGACGATCAGGCCGAGTCCGATGAGGTGGAAGGGCGAGTCCATGACCGTGCCGCGGAAGACGAAATGCCCGAGCGCGGCGACGAGGGTGGTGGTGAGGAGGATGGCGCCGACGGAGCCTTCGATCGTTTTGTTCGGGCTGGTGTTCGGGCAGAGCTTGTGTTTGCCAAGCGTCTTGCCGCAGCAGAAGGCGAACACGTCGTTGAGCTGCACGCCCGCGACGATCAGCACGAGCATTTCGCGGTAATGCTCATCGTTGGCGAAGTAGCCCAGGTGCCCGAGGCAGACGCCGAAGAGGAGGAACGCGAAGATGCCCAGGGCGACGCGCTGGATGTAGCCTTTGGGCTGATCGCGCAGGATGGCGACGGCCGCGAGGATGGCGATGGTGAGCGGCGGCAGGGCGACGAAGAAGCCGTACCAGTGGTCGAGCACCGCGAAGGTGATGGCGATGATGCCCAGGGCTACCACGAAGCTCACGGCCTGCTCGCGGAACAGGCCGGTGGCCCTGGCGAACTCTCGGTAGCAGAGCATGCTCAGCACGCCGACGAACAGGATGAACCACGCCGCCCCCAGCAGCACCGGGACGAGAATCACCGGCACCAGGATCATCCACGACACGCAGCGAGCGACGAGCTCCCCGCGCAGTTTCTCGCTGATCCTGCCGCTCTTGAACAGCAGTGCGATCACCGGCAGTGACAGCGCGAGCATGACGGCCACGGCGACGGTGACCCCCAGGACCACGGGGTGGTCGAACGCGTGCCGGTAACCGAAGAGACGGTCGGAGGTGGACATGGGGGAAGGGAGGACAGCAGAAAACCGGCAAATCAGCAAACCAGCAAAGCGCAAAGTCGAGCCGGCGCGATGGGGCAATGATAGCGGCTGACGCGGGTGCCACGGGTCGGCTCGGCGACCCGTGCATTTTGAGTGGTGCGCTACACGGGTCGCCGAGCCGACCCGTGCCACCGCTGCGATCGCGTTCAGTTTTCTGATCGCGCGGTACGGCGATGGTGCGGCGCGACGTCGGTGCTGATCAATTCACCCGCCGCGCTGCCTTTCGTCTGCGTCCACATCACGGCGATGCCGCCGGTGGGTTTTACCACGAGGCGCGGGTGCGTCGCCTGCATGCCGGGAGAAGAGAGTCGCTTCGGCTGCGACCAGGTCCGGCCCGCATCCCCGCTGGTGATGACGAACACGCAGCGGTCATCGTCGGCGACTTCATCCCACGCGACGGCGAGGGTGCCGCTGCGGTCGTCGGCGACGATGTCCGCCATCTTCGCGGTCGGGCCGCCGATGCGGCGCAGCGGCAGGAACATCTCACCGGATTCCTCGCCGCGCAGCAGGTGGCATCCTGCCGACGCTTCATGACCCGACCAGACGACGGCGAAGAGCAGGCGACTGTTTTCTTTCGTCGAAGCGGCGGGCGACAGAGCCGCCATTGCCCCGCCGACGTGCGGGCAGCCGTCGAAGTCCCAGTCGAACGCCCCGACGTGGCCGAGCCGTTTCCAAGTTTTGCCCGCGTCGTGGCTGCGGGCCAGGCCCATGTCGCTGGGCTTCATGTCGCGATAGAGCGCGAAGAGCGTGGCGGGGCCGTCGTGCTCGCGCTTGTCGGCCGGCAGATAAAGCAGCGTGTTCCAGCAGCAGGCGCAGGTGAACTCGTCGATGGTGGTGTTGGCGGACCAAGCCGCGCCGCCATCGGTCGAGGACGCGTGCCGCAGGCCGCGCAGCTTGTCGCGGTCGTCGAGCCAGGCGAGGTGGAAGGCATCTTCGCTGGCGGTGAGTGCGAGGAAGCGGTGCGAGCCGGTGGATTCGTGGTCGGCCGGATTCGGCCCGGGCTTCCACGTCTTGCCGCCGTCGCTCGACAGAGCGGTGCCCATCGGCCCGGTGCCCTTGAAGCCGGAGCCGGGCGTGGTCCACGCGGCAAAGAGCTTGTCGCCGCGGGCAATGATGCGGGCATCGGCGCCGCGGTGATGCGAGACCGGCTGCGAGCCGCCCGCGCTCACGATGACCGCTTCGCTCCAGGTCGCGCCGCCGTCGACGCTCCTGGTGTGCCGGAACGTGGCCGACTGGAGGTCATCGCTGTTGGTGCCCACAAGCAGGTGAATCAACTTGCCATCGACGCAGATATCGAGGCTGTCGACGCCAGTATCGCCGACCGGTTTCCGTAGTTCCGATGCCACTGGCAGAGGACTGCCAGTGGCATCAATGCCAGTAGCATCAATAACAGTCGTATCAACCCCCGGCCCGGCCGTCGCGATCAGCGCCACCGCCAGCGCGACCGCCACCACCGGCAACGCCGTCATCACGATGTGAAAAGTTCGATTCATGTTGATCTCGATCCTGCTTTCGCGAAGGTCGGGTGGCCGAGCCTCAAGCGATTCGCCGCGACACGTGGACCCCCCACGCAAGTCACGGCTCGTCACCATTCAGCCCGGCCACCCTCCGCTTCGCGTTTCTCGGGGTCCTCCGCCCCGTTAATACCGGTCCCACATCTGGTCCTTGTACGCCGGGCTGTCCGGGTCAATGACGCCGTTGCCCGTCCACTCGCCTGGCTTGCCGGGGTAGAACGGCTCGACGAGTTGCTCCAGCGTCGCGTGGCCATCGATCCAGCCGGCGTTGGTCGCGCCCAGGTGCCGCGGATTGGGCCGGCAGATGTTGGCGGTCGTGGTGCGCGAGGGCGGCATCAGGTGCGTCGCGGTCTGTGGCTGGAGCGAGTCGTTGATGCCTCCGTCACCGAGCGCGACCGTCTCCGAAGGCCGTGCGATTGATTTCAGCGATACCCAGTTCATCCCGGCGTTGAAGCCGTAGCCCGCCGCGATGATCGTGCCCGTCGCGTCGCGGGCATCGTTTGAAGGGCAGTGCCAGAGCTGATCGGTGCTGGTGTCGGCGTTGTCCTTGCCGGACATGGTGTAAGGCCGCAGCAGAACCTTGCGGTCGGTGCCGGCGACGAAACCGATGAAGCGTTCCTGCGGGTCCTGCTGCTGGTACATCAGCGAGGCGGTGGCGAGCAGCCGGACGTTCGAGAGGCAGACGCTCTGCCGGGCGTTGCCGCGGGCCTGGCCCAGCGCCGGCAGCATGAGGCCGACGAGCAGGGCGATGATGGCGACGACGACGAGCAGCTCGATGAGCGTGAAGGCGTGCGGGTTGGGAGGATGTTGCGGCGCTTGAACAGCAAAGCGCATGGGCGGTCTCCTTTTCAATTTGAGCGTGTGCGGCCGCGCGTGCCGAAGCACCGCGGGTTGACCACCGCGACGAAGCTTGAGCTTCGCGCAGCGAATCGGAACGGTCTGCACTCAGATGAAAAGGATCGGCGGGCCGCGGTCGCGGTGCGTGGAAAGGAGGGCGACGGCGGCGATGCCATCGCACGAAGGCAGGGGCAGGCAGGCGAGCAACTCGGCCTCGGGAATGACGAAGTGAATCGTCGTCGGCGCATCGAGCACGCCGATGAGGTGGCAGATCGCGCAGTGCGAGGAAGGGTTCGGATCGTCGGCCGGCGTCTGCGAGTCGGCGGGCGTCTCGTGGCAACTGCCGCACGTCTTCTCGGCGTGGCAGCTCTTCGATGAGTCGGTGTCCGCCCCAGGCACACAGATCGCGCCGCGCTCATGGCCCGGCACAATGACGCCGAACCACAGGCTGAAGACCGCGAGCAACAAGATGCGCAGCGACCGCGAACGCATGGCGACAGTATACAGGGCGGAGGGACGAGGGCCTACTGCGGGCACCTCCTCGACGGTGCCACGGGTCGGCTCGGCGACCCGTGCGTCCCCAAACATGGGTCGCAAAGCCGACCCGTGGCACCGGTATTCGCCTGTCCGTTCTCGGGCCCCAGGCCCAAATCCCTCGTCCCTTCCCGCATCCTTATACTGCTCCCATGTCCATGCAACTCCTGCACGGCGTCTACCTCGCCGACACCGCCCGTGTGCTCGGCGAGGTCCAGATCGCCGCCGATGTGAACATCTGGTACGGCGTCTCCATCCGCGGCGACGTCGCCAAGGTCACCCTCGGTCGCGGCAGCAACGTGCAGGACAACGCCGTCATCCATTGCGATTCGCACATCCCCAACACCATCGGCGAAAATGTTTCCATCGGCCACGGCGCCATCGTCCACGGCGCCCAGGTCGGCGACGGCTCGCTCATCGGCATGGGCGCCGTCGTGCTTGGCGGCACGCGCATCGGCAGGCGCTGCCTCGTCGCGGCCGGGGCGGTGGTGCCTCCGAATCTCGATGTGCCCGATGACATGATGGTGATCGGCATCCCCGCCCGGGTGCTGCGTCCGACCACGCCGAAGGAGCGTGACTACCTCGCCTGGCTCGCCCCCCATTACGTCGAGCTCGCCCGCCTGCATCACGAAAGCCCGCAGCACCCGCGCGTGAAGCGGTGGGGCGGGTGAGGGCTTTTGCCCACAGCGATTCCCCTTGGCGGTTGCCGGGATAATTCCTCTAGGCCCGGCTCGGGGCTTCGGTTAATCTTGGTCCATCACTTCCGGTTTCACACGTCGGGCGACTGTCGGACCTCCGCGAGGATAGAACATGGGCCTCCGCGACGACCTCTTGAATGAGCCGGTCAGCAGCTTGCCATTCCGCGAGCCGATCCGGCTGCCGCTGACCGCCCCGGTCCGCGCCGCTGTCGCTGCCATGCGCGAGGGCGGCGAAGGATGCGTCGTGGTGACCAATGACCACGGCACGCCCGAGGGCAACTTCACCGAGCACCAGATCGCCGGCCTCGTCGCCCGTGGCGGTGCCTTCCTCGACGAGCCGATCAGCCGGCACATCCGCGATGCCTGGGCCAAGGTCCGCCACAGCGAGCCGATCACCAACCTGATCCACAAGCTCCAGGACTACGGCCTGCGCTACGTCACCGTCGTCGATGACGCGGGCAAGGCCATCGGCGTGCTCGGCCAGAAGGCGCTGATGGATTTCATCAGCGAGTATTTCCCGCTGCAGGTCAAGACCCAGGACATGGAAGCCAAAGTCTCGCTTGAGAAAAGGGAGGGCGCATGAGCATGATGCCAAAGCGGAACCGCCGACCCGCGGAAGACGGCGAGTTCAGCGACCCCCTCAAGCACTACGGCAACGCCGCGACGCTCGACGACCTCGAACGCCGGCTGCTTCAGAGCACCGTCGCCGACATGCCGATCACGCCCATCGACACCGTCTCGCCCATCGCCACCATCGAGCACGCCGTGCAGCGCATGGCCGAGGCCAATGTCGGTTGCCTGCTCGTCGTCGAGCACGGCCGGCTCGTGGGCATCTTCACGCAGACCGACCTGCTGCTCCGCGTCGTCGACCGCTACGAGCAGATCAAGGGCACGCTGCTGCGCGACGTGATGACCCCCGATCCCATCGTCGTCCGCGACAACGACAGCCCCGCCAAGGCGATCAACCTCATGTCCATGGGCGGCTTCCGCCACATCCCCGTCCTCGACGTCGACGACCACATCGTCGGCCTCGTCGGCCCGCGCCGCACTACCGCCTACCTGCGCCAGCACTTCACACGGCCCACCTGATCACGGCCCGCCGCTTCTCGCAGCCCAAAGCGCCTCAAGCCCGATGATGAGGCTCGGCGAATCGTCGGGGTATTCTTTCCTGACATCAAACCGTACTCTCGCCATTCATCCCATCGCCTTCTCAATCTCCCGCATCAACTCATCGATCACCGCCTCGTCGTATAGCGCAAAGCACCAGTCGCGCTTGCTCGCGACCTCCTCATTGTCCACGCCGTCACGGGCCCGCTCGACCTGCGCCTCCGCCAGCCGGACGATCTCCGCGTTCTGCTTCACCAGCGCCGCATCGATGCGGTGCATCTCGTCAAATGATCGACGTCTGCTCTTGGGGTTCGTGTCCGTCGTCCGCTCTTTGAGCAGCGCCCGCTTTCGTGCCGCCAACTCATCGTCGATCGCCTCCGTCGGCAGATGCCGGTCCAGGTTGTGCGGCAAGTGATGCGCGTACCACACCGCCCGCTCCAGGTCGCTCTTCGTCGCCACCGGCACCCCCGGGAAATCCATCCGCACATCGGCCGTCACCACCGCCATCGGCGCCAGCTCCTCCCCGCGCCAGTTTCGCCACCAAGCCTCCGTCACCCGGTCATAAACCCCGCCCCCCGTCCCGTGCACGAAAAAATCGCAGTAAAACGCCCGCATCAGCCCCGTCAGCAGCATCGCCCTCGGCGCCAACCGCGCCCGCGGCGCGATCCCCACGTTCCCCGCCGCATTCCAC
>Ga0163150_10001112_pt1 | contig 47332 bp, 33 predicted proteins | sample OliLakLV19P2IB_FD_148628 | JGI IMG/M metagenome (GOLD analysis project Ga0163150, IMG submission 148628) | Freshwater microbial mat bacterial communities from Lake Vanda, McMurdo Dry Valleys, Antarctica - Oligotrophic Lake LV.19.P2.IB | ecosystem: Environmental > Aquatic > Freshwater > Lake >... | reverse complement strand
TTATCGCGACGATCCTTGCCGCGACTCCGGCCTGGATCCAGTTGGACCCTATGGCGGTCTTACCCAAGGCAGCCGAGGACGAAGAGCTCTCCGTTGAAGAACTGACCGATGCCGAAAAGATCTTCGAGGAAGCGGTAAGGGTCGATGACGGCAAGTAAACCTCGATCGCAACGTTCACTACAATCCGCAAAATCGGAAAAGTTTAAAAAATTGCATATTGCATATGTGACGAGTTGTAAATTGTTTGAAAACATTGGCATTGCCATGAGCAAGAGTTAGAGACTGCAACCTATAAAGTGAAAATCCGTTGCCACCCTTCGTCGGGGGGGCACTAAAAAATGTTTCGATTTAAAGTCACCTACAAAATTGCCCTCGTGCTGGTCGCACTTAGTGTTGGACCATTGATGGTGGCTGCGCTGACTGGGCTTATACCGGTTTCTGATATCGCATTGATGAAAGAACGGCAGATCGTTGCCGAGCAAATGGCGGCCGCTTGTGCGACCGTTCTCGACGATGGAAAACTCCACCGGCTCGATGCTAGGATAGAAAGCTTTTTGCAGGGGAAGCATCATATAAGACTTGTTCGCATCGCTCGGTTTGATGGGAAAGAGCTCTACGCGAATACAGGATTTCAAGTTGAATGGACATTACCTGAAGGCGCCGAATCAGCGCTGAATCAGTTTCGCGTCCCGATATTGCGGAATCAGAAAACTTGGGCCGAAGTTGAATTGATCTTTGACAATCCGAGCTGGCACAGCCGAAGTGTCGTTCGCTTTGTTGGACTCATTCTGCTCGCCCTTGCGATTAACAGCGTTTCATTCATTCTCTTTCTAAACCGTTCGCTTTCAGTGCTTGAACCTAACAATGCGGTTCCGCGACGCGTCCGCAATACACTCGACACCATTGCTGGCGGCGTCGTCGTACTGGATGCCAAAGGCCGGATCATGATGGCGAACGAATCATTTACAAAGTCATTGGCTTGTAAACGCGAGAAGATTGTAGGAAGCCGATTATCGACTCTGCCTTGGCGGCTTGCGAAAGACGCCGTTGCACCATGGGATGTTGCAGTACAAGAACAGCGGCGATGCGAAGGAACCCAAGTGTTTTTGCCGATGGGTGACGGAGAGGAACGATGTTTCGTCGTCAATGCAACGCCCGTGCTTGATTCCAACGAACGGATGGCTGGAAGCTTAATAAGCTTCGAGGACATTACGGTACTTGAAGAGAAACGCAAGAGTCTCGTATTGGCAATGGCTGAATTAGCCAAGAGCAAGGAAGAAGTCCGTGAACAGAACGTCCTATTGACCGAGCTTGCCGCCCGCGACGCGCTTACCGGTGCATTTAATCGTCGTTCGCTTTTCGAACATTTAGAAAAATCTTGGAATGAAATCGATTGTCAGCCTGACGGAATGGTCACTCTGATGATCGACATCGATCATTTCAAGAAGCTCAATGACCAACACGGGCATTCAGTCGGTGACGAGGTATTAAAAGACTTTACGAAGCTACTTCAAGAAAATGTCGGGACATCCGGCATTGTTGCTCGATATGGCGGCGAAGAATTTTTCATTTTGTTGAAAAACTGCTCGCTTAAAAACGGCATGCATAAAGCCGAGAAGCTTCGCCACACCATCGTAACGAAACTCGCAAAGCCCTATGCGGTGACGGCGAGCATTGGACTATCGAGCATTTGCAATCACCCCGAGTCGATTTCGAAGTGGATCGAGCAAGCCGATAAAGCGCTCTATGCGGCAAAAAACGGTGGTCGAAATCAGGTTCAATGTTGGACACCCGATATCGACAAGCTCGAAGAAAACAACAAAACGCGGGCTATCGCTGCGCAGGACTTGTCGTTGATCGACAACCATCCAATTTCCTACCACGCAGTTCTATCGCTTCATGCGGCGCTTACCTTTCGCCATGCGGATACTGCGATACATTCGCAAAGAGTTGCCGAACTTTGTATGTCGATCGGTCGCGAGTTGATTCCGGCAAATGAACTCTATAAGCTAGAAATTGCTGCACTTTTGCATGACATTGGTAAAATTGGGGTTCCAGATGCGATCCTAACCAAACCTGGTCCACTTACCGAGGAAGAGTGGAAGTTTATGGAGGCCCATGAGCCGATTGGGATCGCGATCGTCGAGACGGCCTTTAGCTCTCCCGAATTGATGGATGTGCTTAAATTCCATCACTGCCGCTACGACGGAAAGAATCAAGACCCTACCTGGCCAAGCGGAAAAGATATACCGCTCTTTGCTCGGATTGTATCGATTGCCGACGCCTATGATGCGATGGTCTCAGATCGTTGCTATCGCAAAGGACGACCCTATGAAGAAGCGATTGCCGAGTTGCGACGTTGTGCTGGCGGGCAATTTGACCCAGATCTCGTTGAACGATTTGCCAACGCTAAAACCGGATGGCGATTAGACAGCCGATTCGCGCACGACGAAGAAATTGAGAAGAACGCGGTCGATCTTGGATACCATATGGAACGAGTCATCCATAGTTTCGAAATCCGCGATCCTGGATCGCTTCGATTGCGACTTGGTATACTGAAGACAGCAGCGATCAAATGCGATATGCCGCATATTGCCGCTATTGTGGAAGACATCATTAAGGATTCGGATCGTAAGTCGATCGGCGAATGGGAGTCACTCCTGCCGATTCTCACTGATTTAATCGAAGTCTGCTCGACGATCCAACGGGCTTATCTTAGTCATGTCGGGGCCAAGCCTATCAATATCGATGACTGCACGGCCCAAGACTTTTTGCGAGAGGCATCTCGAAAGGGAGTTATTAGGATGACTTCCGAAGTCGAGCAATAACTTGAACGATGCTCAGTTTGCAGCCCGATTGATCAGATGCGGGAGCAGACTTATCGTACTCCAATAGTGAGCCCGAAAGGTTGGGTCAAAGGTCATGGATGTTATAAGACCCTTGCCGATTTTGTGAGCTCCTAAAACGCTCGTACTCGCTATTTTCCTCTGGTCGCTTTCGGTGAGATAGCCGGCAACGAGCGGCGTTTTGCTGAGTCTCAATGTCGCGTTGCTCGATATCGACCAAAGAGCGTCGTTTTGAAAGACCTTGACGGATGACTTTCCGGTCGATTTTGCAAGGAAGCTTTTCGAATCCAAGTTGGCATCGAGAATAATCCCATCGACTTGACTCAGAATGGCTTTCGGCGAGTCCGAATCATCATGCTTGCCTGCAATCGAATCGAGATGCACGACCGAACCGCCGAGCAAGAACAGATGGCCGCCGTTGTTAACCCAATTACGCAGGGCATCGATTGCCGAAGCATTCAACCATGCTCGATCGCCATCGGGTATCCATAAGACGTTATACTTCGCAAGCCGATCAGCGGTCAGTTGACGTGCTTCGATACGCGAAACTGGCAATTGCAGCAAACGATCCAATGTATACCAAAGGCTTCCAGCCGCAGAAACATTCGCTCCGTCGCCAACTAACATTGCCATGACCGGCCTTTGGAGCAGCGGGAAATTATCGCTGCCTAAATCTGGCCCGTCATCTGTCAAACTGCTTTTGATCGAAAGCGTTTCGAGTTGCAATCGATTGGCGAATTCTTCGCAAGCCATCACCGCGTCACCCCAAGTAACGTTGTTCTGATCGGCTCGATGTAAAATCACCGATCCCGTTTGTAAATCTACTTGGGCATCATTCATGTCCGTAACGCGGCAGTCGACCATGGACATCCGAAGTGGGATTCCCTTTTGCTGAAGCCTCTCGATCATGCTCGCAATATGCACTGAATGCCCAGGAATCGCGATCGCCACAGACAAAGGAGTAATCTTCTGCTTGGGAAATGCTAGTTCCTTTACGGAAACTTTGCTTCCTAATGTTTCCTTGGTGTATTGAGTTGAAAGCTTAAGCCATTCCAGGCCAAAGGCATCGGCCATGTTCCAGGCCGATACATCGTAGAATTTACTGAACGGAAACTCGTTCGTTCGATCCATAATCGCTTGCAAAAACAATCCTTGTCTCTGATCGCTCGGAACGATCCACCACTTGCCTTTGTCGAGCGTTCGATCTTCTACGACCAAAGGAACGTTGAGGCCGAACATCTCCAACCGGTGACGTCGCATGAATTGAATAAACTCCTCAGCGATCCGCCGATCCTTAGGAATCGCAATCGCGTACCCAACAGGTTGCTCTGCCAATCGAGCGGTTCGCTGTGTTGAATAAAAATCTCGTTGATATTCGAGCAACGGACGATGGAACTCCTGCAAGCCTGATACACTGGCGATGCTCAGTCGCAATGGATTGGCAATCGTTTCTTCAAAGTGCCGGGAGGCCGATGCGTATTCATGGATTAACCCGCGAGTCGATCCTTGCTCGACAAGTATTCCGACGCCGCCGTGAAGATCGGGGTAGGTCGATCCCTTTCCTGGATAGAAATCGTCGTATTTTTCTCGCGTAAAATAGCGTTGTCCAACGGCATCCATCTCTGACGCATACCGCTTTGCAAATCCTTGCGTGATATCGCGAACAAAGGCCGGGGACATAGGATGATCGCGTCCTTCGATACCGGGCTGAAAGAACAAGCTTTGCTCGTTCCCCATTTCATGGAAGTCGAGGACAAGGTTAGGAAGCCATCGGTAAAAGAGTTCCAATCGACCTTGCGATTCAGGTTGTGTTGCGGGTAGCCAATCTCGATTGAGATCAAAACCGTAATGGTTGGTTCGACCGCGAGGCCAACCTTGTAGATGTTCGATATCCTGCGAATCGGCCGCCGCATGCAGTCCTCGATGATCGTTGACCCATTGTGCGAATCGATCGATTCCGTCTGGATTGAGTCCCGGTACGACCAGCAATAGATGCTTCTCCATGATCGCATCGATCCACGGTCCCTCGGCTGCGGCCAATAGGTACATCATAAGAATCGACGCATTGACCGCACCGGCCTCGTCGCCATGCACGCTGTATCCTAGCCAACCGACACTTGGAGGCAGTTGCGTATTTTTCGTATCGCTGCCTGTATCATCGCTTTTTTCGGCTTTCTGTTTTGTCTTAGCACTCCTATAAGCCCAGGCATGTCGCTGCTTCACGATCGCGTCGAACTGCGATTGCCGATCAGGGCTACTGAAAATGACAACTCCCAGTGGTCGTAACCCGAGAGTTTGGCCATAAGATTGCCAAGTCATCCGCTCGCTCTGCTCACAGAGCAATCGAGCATAGCTGACGACCTCGTGATACCGAGCATGTCTCGATCCGACTTCCCATCCCAGATGCTGTTCGGGGGTCGTGATCGATTGGTTCAGCGTGCTTCCGACCGGAAGCATCGCTTGAAGTTCCTTCGCATCGATCGCAAAACAATACGACGATCTCGCAGCAATCACAACGAAGAATGTCAATCCGAACAGCGCAAGATTGCGAAACATACGAGCCAATATTCTGCTAGGTAGCGAACGGATCAACGGCGGGTGTCGTCGCGCCCGGAGCGGGGTCGTCGCTAAACGGATCGGCGGCACCAGGAGTCGGAGCAGGCATCGTCGCTTCTGGCGTCGGTGTCGTATCAAAAATCGACGGTGCGTCGACCGCCGGTACTGACTCTGGAGTTGGCATCGGTTTCGGATCACCTTCGGTTAATCCGGAGTTACCGCCGAACGGATCTGTCTTTTGAGGATCGACAAGGTTCCCCATATTGGGATCCGACTGATTCGAACCGCTTCGAGGCATACCGACTTGATTGACCTTTGCGGCGAGTCTCGCTTTGGCTCGTATTTGTTCGATAGCCATGCGTGTTGGACCTTGAATTCGCGTCAAGGCTTTCGAGATGTCGGCCGAGTGTTTGCCAGATATCTCGAGCTGGGCGGCCTGTTCGAAATCGGCCTTTCCTGCTTCGGTCATTCCGCCTTTTGTTAGCACTTGCGACAAGCCGCGAAAGTAGTACGCGCGCGCATCTTTGCTACCTGCGGTGATCACGTCACTTAAAAGTTCTTCGGCACGCTGTCCGTTGCCTGCGAAGTAGGCATGAACACCTCGTCCGTAGTAGCTTTCTAAAATGTCTTGAGCGAACGATGTCGTTCCCATTCCCAGAACACAAAGAGTCACAGCAGATAGTTTTGAAACGCGTTTCATCGTGAGAAAGTCCTAAAAATCAAATGTTCCGCATAGCAGTGGGTTAAGAAAGTGTCGATTTTAGCTTAATTGAGACAAGGCACTATCGCAAGAAAAACCGAAGTTTTGGGCAATCCCGAAAACTTGGCCAAGCGACTACAATAGAAACGAATAACCTCACCACCCTCAAGATTGCTCGAATAATGCTCAAATTACCCTTTGTTTTGCTGTATACGGCCATGACGTTCCTCGCCTGGGGAGTCTACGGAATTCTGCTACACCAGGGACAGGAAGATATGGGGCACAGCTATCTCAAACCATTCGTCGGTGTCGGAATTGCCTATTTCTTGATTGCCGTTCTCGGGGCTGGTGCCATGCTCGGCGGTCGGAAAGAAAAAGGTTTCTGGTCTTTTACGGGCACGCTTCTATCGCTCGCTGCTGGCTCGGTCGGGGCTTTGGGAGCACTTGGCGTTATCTTGGCACTCGCCTTCGGCGGCTCGCCGATCTACGTTATGCCACTTGTCTTTGGTGGAGCACCTGTCGTCAATACGCTCGTCACTTCTTGGATCGGTAATACATTCAATAAGATTACGCCGCTCTTTGTGATTGGAATGGTCCTAGTAGGAGTCGGGATGGCTGGCGTGTTGGCTTACAAACCCAAAAGCCCGAAGAAAACCGAAGCAACGACGTCTCTGAAAATAGAATCGATTGCTGGGCAATCGGAATTGCTGCTTGCCGACGCGAGCAACGCCAAAGCGAGCGATGAAGATGGAAAGAAATCGAGCGACGAAAAGCCGGGAGGATTTGTATCGATCCTATTATCGATCGCGTTGGCGATCTTCTGCTGGGGAGCTTACGGGCCGGTCTTGCATCTTGGTCAAATGAAGATGGGTGGCTCTCGGCTAAGACCGTTCTGCTGTGTTGGTCTGGCCTACTTTGCAATTGCCGTCGCGGCACCGTTGGCGCTTCTGTCGTTTGATCAAGGCGAATGGACTGTTCCAGGAATGTTTTGGTCGATCGCGGCGGGAACCGCCGGTGCGATCGGTGCTCTGGGAATTATCTTGGCATTCAACAGCGGTGGAAAACCGGTATTCGTCATGCCGTTGGTCTTTGGTTTTGCGCCCGTAATCAACACGCTTACCACGATGTGGTTGCAGAGCCAGTTGGACAAGATTAATCCTGTCTTTATCGGAGCGCTGGCTACCGGTATTTGTGGCGCGGTAATGGTGCTGGTCTTCGCTCCGAAAGCCACCCATGGCCCGTCGCCAAAAGCCGAGACTTTCCCTGATAATCCGCCAGCCATCGAACCATCGAGTGCTCAACTATATGACAATTTGCCCTCCGCACCATCGGCGTTTAAACCAAACGAACCTTCGACATGAATACGGCGCAAAGGATCTATGCGATGCTCGGCAATGAGTCTCTATGGAAGGTAGCTTTGCATTGCCATAGTTTGCTGCATCGATCGAACATTGCCCACTCGATTTGTGGGGGCGTTGCTATCTGCCTGCACGGCTACCAACGGAACACGACCGACGTTGACTTGATTATTAGTCATTCGGATTCCTCTCGCGTGATGAAACTTCTTCTGTCCGAAGGTTTTCGCTGGGACGAAGTATACAAAGAATTTCGCAGCGCAGGCGGAATTGCTATACAATTCTTGATCGCGGGCGAGAAAGCGGGAAAAGGATCTGATGTTACTATTCCCGAACCTATTGGAGAGTTGAATGTCGAAGAGCGCGAGGGGCTACCGGTTGTCAAGCTATCACGCTTGATCGAGATGAAACTTGCACGCGGCATGGGTACACTTCGAAGAACGCATAAAGACTTTGCCGATGTCGTAGAACTGATTATTATTCGCAAACTCGATGGTTCTTTCACGCGATTTTTGCACAGCTCTTTGCGTCCTGCGTTTCGAGATTTAGTTCGCAATGCACAATCGGACGAGTAAGGGCATGCAAGTCACGCTTCTATCTTTATCTATCTTCTTTTAAAAGAGAACCCAGCCTTTGAATGCAATTTCCAGACGCAGCCGTATCGAAGCGATGTTGGTTGACGATCCGAACGACGATTTTCTTCGCTACTCGTTAGCCATGGAACTTCGAAAAGAATTGGATCACGATGCGAGCTTAAGCAAACTCGCTGCGCTTACCAAGCAAGACAAACCCTACGTGCCAGCCTTCTTCATGGCTGCTCAACAACTCGTCGATCTTCTGCGCATCGATGAGGCTCGCAGTTATCTGCGAGACGGAATCGAGGAAGCTCGAAAACAAAACGATCTTCACGCAGCCGGGGAAATGAGTGAACTTCTCTGCCAACTTGGTGATCGCATCGATTAACCCCAAGTACCGTTCCATGATGCGGCTTTACGTAGTGGATCGTGTTAACGATCCCCCTGCCACGGGGAGGTTTAACAACCGCCACTACCTTCAAGAGTAAGGATACCTCACTGTGAAAAACTACGTCTACCTGCGCGATCGTTCGAAACATTGGAGCTCCGTCCGGGTTTTCAACGTATTGGTCCTTTCTTTACCAATCAATGATTAACGGCCATCAAGAGGCCAAGTTTGACATTGTACTCGGGAGAACGGCTTTCGAGGGTGACGACGGTAAACTTCGCGGCGGTAATGGTTCCTAGGAGAAAGCAAACATGCGTAAGTCATTAACTTTTCGGTTCTTATTAGGATCCGCAGCGATAATATCCATGGCCGGTTCGTACGCCATCCAGGCACAAGAAGATCGCCCTGGCCCACCCGGCGCACAACGCCCCGACGGTCCACCTCGCGGTGAAGGACGACCCGGTGAAGGACGACCCGGTGAAGGACGACCCGGTGAAGGACGTGGAGGACCGGGTGGTCAGAGTGGACCGGGTGAAGGCCGCGGAGGCCCGGGTGGTCCGGGAGGATTTGGAAGGATCAATCCGATCATGATGGCTCTCGATACCAACAAGGATGGTGTGCTTACCAAAGAAGAAATCGATAACGCAATCGTTGCACTTACGACGCTTGATAAAAATAAAGACGGCAAGTTAACCGAAGATGAACTGCGTCCTGCTGGCGGACCTCCGGGCGGCTTCGGTGGACCTGGCGGCGGTGATCGAGGCCCTGGCGGTGGTGATCGTGGCGGCGGACCTGGCCGAGGTGGCCCTGGAGGTGGAGGTGCTGGAGGTGCTGGAGGTGCTAGTAACCCCGAGGATATCGTCAATCGCTTTTTGCAATTCGACGGAAACAAAGACAATCAACTTTCCAAAGATGAATTACCCGAGCGAATGCACGGACTGATCACTCGAGCCGATTCCAACAACGACGGGATTGCAAGCAAGGACGAATTGTTGGCGATGGCGAAGAAAGAAATGGCTGAAGGTGGAGGCGGTCGACCGCCCGAAGCTCAGTCCGATCGCCGTCCCCAACGACCGGAATAGTTAGTAGAGATCGTCAGCCGCTTGATAGACGGATCTATCAGCGTGCCGCAAGGATAAGTTTAAAAATGTAGCGGTGCGGCGCGAGCCGCCCGGTGTTACGTTAGGCTTTCAACGCATTACCGGACGGCTCGCGCCGTTGCCTTACCTTAACCTTGCGACATTCGGCATAAAGCCAGCGGAAACGAAGAAGCGGCGTTGGACAAAATCTATTGAAGCTCTACCTTACGAAGTTTGCTGTGTTCGTCGGTCCATTCAACGGAATTCCAGTCGACTTTAAGACTCGCCTGATCGTCAGCGAACTCTCGAATCCAATAACCTCGCTGGGTCGCTGGTGTCCCCATTGGCGGTAGACGCATCGAACGATTGATCTGCTCGGGACTCACGAAGGGAACGATGGCCAACGTTTGGACGAGCAAATGATAGTATCCATGGTTTGAGAGTTCGTGGTACTTAATATCAATTTTCTTCTGGACTGCCCAACTCGACGTGCGAGCCGCATTGTCCATTAGCCATCGTTTGCTAAACCAATCGACGCGTCCCAATAGCCATCGCTTGCATTCGATGTCGTGTTCGGCTTCTTCCAAATGGTCTAACGTCAACTGCCATTGCTCGACAATTTCACTCGCTTCGTGCGATGCATTGGGTAACAATGTCAGGAAACGGCGTACCGAAGTCGCGTAGTGACGCTGAAGTTCGATGGCGTTCCACGTTTTTCTCTGACGATCTCGGACAGAACGCAGCATGGACTGGTCTTTTGATAACGCCTTCATCCCACGCACGATCGAAGAAAATCTTGGCAATCCGCTGTGGTATCCCGCTTCAATTAAATCAAATACAAGGGCCGTTGCACCGATACGAAGGTGCTGTGATCGCGGGTTCGGAGTCGAATCTCCCAGCGTCACTTGGACTCGTTGATTGCGAGAAAAGAGCCGACGCCATGCGGTAAAGGTCGGACTTTGACAGACCAAAATTGATCGAAGCCAATGGCCAGTTCCAAAAATCGGTCGCTCGTTCCAATACCGACCAAATCCAATCACGCAGTTCGTAGATGCCGCACGTGCACTTAACCAAAAACTCCCATGTCGATCCAGATGGCCACTCCCGTCGACGACTGCCCGCGAAGCAAAGAAGCCAGTCATCCATCGACGATGTGGCACAAGTATAAAAGCTCGGATCAACCAATGTAGCTGGATGGCGATCGGCCAATGCAAATAACGAAGTCCCTTTGCCCCCAGACGAACCATGCGTGGCGAAAGGCTTTGAGGCGATTGAGCTTGCCAATCGCGCGGTTTTTTCTTCAAAAGCCTTTCGAACGGATCGCGACGAGGACGCCACCGAGCAAGTCGGTCGACGAAGGCTAACATCACCAACCATATCCACGCGAAGAAGCGATATACAATCAATTGCGGCAAAAGGCAGACTAGACCAAGACGCCAAGCGAGCAGTCGCCAGCTACGCGCAATTTGCAATTCATAATTCTCATGTTGGCCATAGACATGGCTATAGGCATCGCCCGAGTTTTTTATCCAAGCCTGCGACTTGGTCGAATCCATATCAAAAAGACACTCGGCCAGCATTTGGTCTTGGGCAGCTTGATACGCGACAAGTTCAAATGGCGATCGGCACTCGGGGGTGGCTGCTTCGACAATCCCTGATTTCTCGTCGCCCGACGGAGAAGCTTCTAACCCGATGCAGCCTCCATTGGCAATAAAGAAACGCTGCTTATCATGAAGCGCGCTTGCGATCGGCATTCGCTCGGCAAACCAACTCTGAATCAAATCGAACCATCCGTCACCCTCAGACACTGGGTCGTTCGGGCCGCGACGAAGTCCGTACTCCGTCTCCAAACCGATCAATCGTCCAAGGGCTCGAACGCTATTCGCCTTGCTGCCAGACCTGGGTACTTTCCAAATATTGGAGCGGTTCCTTGCGACAGTCTTGACCAATTGTTTTCAACAACCCTTCTAGTGCTAAGGACTCTGACTGTGAACTAAGCGTGCCGACCTTTGCATTTTCCGAACGGTTTTGACGCCGCGTGTCTGAGTTGCGATCCTCGGAAGAATGGTTGTTATATGGTTCGCTCATTCGACGACTTCCTTCAACAGTTTCAGAACCAATACGCTATTTCGCTGTCAATAATCCAGCCACTCGGAAAATCAGTTGTTACCCAGTTTAAACCCGTTGGCTCGCCGCCGCTAGCATTTTGATGAAAAACATCGGATTGACAAAAAAGGCCCTGGCCGGCCAATCGATCTGATGGGGTGGCGAGGGCGAGGGGGCTAAAGCGGTAAGTTCCATGTTGACCTGGCTGCGTTGATTTTCCTATTATCCGAGGCTGTATGGGTACGAAATGAGTTCGATTTTTGTTTTAAGGAAGGTTAGCTACCATGGCCAGAGAGCGTTCAGAAGATCGCGTCGACGACTTTGGTAAACGTCCAGTTCAGCGTCCCAAAGGACTTTTTCGCAAACGAAATCTGTTTCTCGGCATTTTTTCCGCGATCGCCTTAGCAGTCGGAGTCGGCGGGCCGATGGGATTGTCGAACCGCGAGTTTGTCGTTTCAACAGCTAATAAATATGCCGGAATCGCTCCGTTTAAAATCGATATCGACTCGATTGCGGTCGGCTGGTTCAGCCCACTTAAAATTCGCGGATTTCGGCTCATCGATCAGGCCGGGGACGACTTAGTCAAAGTCGCTGAATTGGACACCGAACTTGGACTGGTCCGATTGGCCAGGAATTATCAATCGCTAGGAACGATCACCATTCGCGGCGCTCAAATGCTGGTCGATGTTCAGCCCGGTACCACCAGTGTCGAGGAAGCTTTGAAACCGCTGTTGAGCAAAATTGCTCCTAGCTCAACGGATGCTGCATCGATCCGTACCAGCAATACGCTCGTTACTGGGAGAATACGGATCGAGAACGCCGTGATGGTGGCACGAGATTCCGTCGATCTCTCGACATGGAAGCTCACCATCAACGACGCCGACATCCCTTTGCCAAGCGCCGAACAAAAGCTACCGCCAATCTCGCTCGATGGGGCCGTACAACGGATCGTTACTGAAGGTGGCAACGGGGCTGTTGCCGAAGGTCGATTTACGATTCGAACGCAATCGATCAACGCTGAATCGCCGAACGGAAATTCAATTCCGCCGATGCAGATGACCATAGCCACTAACGGATTGCCGCTTGAATGGTACAGCCTCGTCCATCGTCGTTTTCCTGCAATCCCTCTCGATCAACTAAAGGGTTCGGCGACGGTCCAAGCAGATATATCGATGATGACACCTACCGATATTCAGGCCAAGATCGCCACCGCGCAGATCGATCAACTCTCCATTGTCGCACCGCAGTTAGTCGGCAACCAAGGTGCCGCACTCCGACAAGTTCGACTGAGCGGCAACATCAATATGGTCAACGATCGCTTGACGGCCGAGAACGCGATTCTGGAATCAGACATCGGAGCTTTGGGAGTCGCGGCATCGATCCCAACTGCGTTCACTCCGCCGTCGGCGACGCAGCCTTGGATTGCTAACGCCCAGTGGAACATTCAAGGCAATATCGATATTGCAAAACTTCTTCGCGTTGCCCCGGGCATGGTTCCGATGCAAGAAAACACGGAATTGACCGCCGGCAAAGCAACGTTGAGCAGTGTTCAAACGCTTCAAGAAGGTGGCCGTCCCAAGGGCGAGCATCGTATTCAGCTTGGCGGATTAGTCGCCAACGTTTCCGGTTCACCGATGAAGTGGGAAAATGCACTCAAAGCATCGGTATCTATCGAGCCTAACGCAGCAGGACAAGCAAAAGTGGGCGCTGAATGCGAAGCCGAGTTTTGTAGCTTGAAAGCCGAAGGTGACTTGCAAGATGGAAATCTGACGGCAAATGTGGATCTCGATAAACTTCATCAACGGCTATCAAAATGGTTTGCGATTCCGATCCAACAACTATCAGGTAACGCGAATTTTGACGTAGCCTGGAAGCAAGAAGCCGGCAATCGCATTGCGGCTCAAGGCTCGCTGACAACGACTCCGATGCGCATCGTGATGTCGCAAGGTCGACTGAATGAGCCTGCTTGGAAGGGAGAGTTCCAAGCGATTGGCACGCTTGATCGCGGAAGCCTACTTCAAATCGATCGCGGGACGGTTTCCTTGGATAGCGAGACCGAATCGCTTCAAGCTGAACTTCATGAGCCGCTGCTTTGGTCGACCCCGACACCTGGAGCCGCACCGCTTCCACCTGCATCCATGACCTTAAAACTTGCCGGCGATATGGCGGCATGGCAGCGACGCAGCCAATTGTTGGCGAGCTTCGATCCCGGAATGTCACTCGAAGGTCGCTGTGAACTGCAAGCCAATGGCGCGATCGACATGCAGCATCTCGAAATTACCGGCGCAACGTTCAGCGCGCAGCCTCTGACCGTGAGCAGCCCAAGTTTTCGAGTTCGCGAAGCGCGTGTCGAAGGAACATTTTCGGGGCGCGTTGACACCAACGATATTGCGAGACTGCAAGTCGAAAAACTTCTGGTTCAAGCCGAATCGTTTGCGCTTACCGCCAAAGATTCAGCTTCGCTCGACGGCGTCGGACGCGAAGGGAAAGCTGCGTTTCGAATTGAGCCCAAACGCATGATGTCGGCGATCGCAATGGGCGAGGGCGCAAACGCCGCTCCTTTGGATATGGCAATCGAAGGCGATATTACCGGCAACGCAAGTTGGATGATCAATCCGTCGAGCGAAATTCGTTGGCAATTGGCGCTCGATGGCAAGAATGTACAAATTTTACAAAAAGCTAAAGCCAAAACGCCTGGCGCGAATGGTCAGCTTGTCAGCACTTCGACCGACGGCACGTCCAAAATGGAAATGATCTGGGAGGAAGCAATCGCCAAAGCGTCTGTTTCAGGAACTTATGATCTTAAGACCGGACAAATCAATATCCCAGAGACAACCGTCCAGACCGTTTGGATGGCATACGGCGGAGCCACGTCGATCAACTCGACCAAGAATGAGACGCAGATCATGGCTCGCGGGCAAGTAACTTACGATGCGGCTACCGTGGCCGATAAAATTCGTCCTTGGACTGGTGATTATTTCACTGTCTCGGGACAACGCACCGAACCTGTTGAAGTGACTTGGACCAGCACCCCATCGAGCAATTGGGCTCAGGCGTTGCAGGCAAAAACGCAACTAGGTTGGGACGCTGCCAATATCGTAGGTATCGAAATCGGGAAAGCCGTCGTACCGCTATCGATCGAGAACGGACAGTTCCGATCGAAGACTGAAATTCCTGTTTCACAAGGTGCGCTGCGTTGGAATCTCGACGGCGACGTTGGAGGTGATCCTATTATCATTCGTCAAGCTTCCGAAATTGTTTTAGAAAACGTCGCCATCACACCGCAAATGTGTCAGGGATGGTTGAAATTCGTGGCCCCCTTGGTAGCGGATGTTACCAGCGTCCAAGGGCAACTGAGTCTTCAAATTGATCGAGCTGAAATCATTCCCACCGATTCGTTGCGGCAAACGATCGCCGGTGAGTTGCAAGTAAAAGGTGCGACCGTTGGTCCAGGCCCGTTAACCGATCAACTGCTGGCAATCGTTCAGCAAATCAAAGCGCTTCGCAAAGGTGCGGCGGCCCAATCGGCAAGCCAAAGCGGATCATGGCTCCAAATGCCTGAACAACGAATTCAATTCAATGTTTACCAAGGTCGAGTCGCTCATAAAAATCTAAAAATCCAAGCAGGCGATATTGTCATCAGCACCGAAGGGAGCGTCGGGATCGATGGCCAAATCGAACTGACTGCCAACGTGCCGATCATGAAGGAATGGGTCGATGGAACGCCGGCGCTTGCGTCGTTGGCGGGCCAGAACATTCAGTTTCCGATTCGTGGTTCTCTCCAGAAACCAAAAGTTGACTTTCAAGCGTTCACGTCGATCGGTCGGCAAGTCGCCGAGTCGGCCGTTCAAGGAGCCATTCAGAAACAATTTGATAAAGGTTTGAACAAGTTGCTTGGCCCCCTTGAAAAGCAACTGGCGCCACTGCAACAAGGTATTCAGCAAAACCTTCCTCAGTTCCCACAACTGCCCGGCGGTTTTCAAATACCAGGCTTCGGAGGCGGTGCTGCCCCAGCTCCAGTCCTTCCGCCGCAGTAGATTCGTGGGCGCTACGGGATCCGTCAAAAACAGCTTCCGAAAATTTGGGTGGCACGCCCTGAGGTCTTCGAAGGGCGTGGTCGCAAAAGCCACAGGCTCTAGAAAAACATGTCGCTATTTCGGTTGACGCAAGTTGTGATCCGTTCGCGATCGCGTCGGGAAGTTTTCCGGAAAAAAGCGATTCAGCGGCCCGCGGCTAGCGCCGTCGGCTCACTATTTCGGCAAATAAAATAACTTGGGACAGTCGAGCAATTCGCGACGACATAAATCAATGGGGCTGTCCTCGTATGCGTCCTAAGTTTAAGATACTGGTTTTGATAGCCAATCTTGTATCTTAACGAGGATTTTTCTTGTGATTCGGACCGGTGCGATCGCTAAACTTGCTCTCGAAGACGGGACCGTTTATCAGGGTATTTCGATCGGCGTCGCCGGTGAAATCGACGGCGAGGTCGTCTTTAACACGTCGATGACCGGCTACCAGGAAATCATGACAGATCCGAGTTATCGCGGACAAATCGTCACCATGACTTATCCGATGATCGGTAACTACGGAGTTAACGACCAAGATATCGAAAGCGCGATTCCTCAGGTCTCTGGTTTCATCGTTCGCGAAGCGAGTCGTATGAAGAGTAACTTTCGTTCTCAGCATTCGTTTCAAGAATACTTAGCGGCTCATAACGTCAAGGCGATTGCTGGAATTGATACCCGAGCTCTTGTGCGTCGAATTCGCACCAAAGGTGCGATGAAAGGCATCCTCTCGACGACAGACTTAGACGATGCGTCGTTGATCGCAAAAGCCAAGAGCAGCCCAGGGCTCGTCGGTCGAGACATTGTTCGTGAAGTCATCCCCGGTCAGAATCGAAATTGGAATGAGCAGTTGCACTCGCTCGCAAAATCGTTGGATCAACCTGCTAACAAAGCGTCTCAGTCCAAACCCAAGATTGTTTGCTTGGACTTTGGAATGAAGTGGAATATTGCAAGGCATTTGGCAGAACGAGGGAATGAAGTCCGCATCCTGCCGGGCACTGCAACGGCAAAAGAAGTAATGCAAGAAAATCCCGACGGTATTTTTTTGAGCAACGGACCTGGCGATCCAGAACCGCTCACCTACGCCATCGACACGATTCGGGAGTTGCTTGGCCAGCGACCTATATTCGGGATTTGCCTCGGTCATCAGTTGCTGTCGCTGGCAAGTGGAGCAAAGACCTTCAAACTTAAATTCGGACATCGCGGCGGCAATCAGCCCGTGCTGAATATCGATTCGGGCCGAGTTGAAATCACCTCGCAAAACCATGGCTTTGCCGTAGAAGAAGCCAGCTTGCCCTCGACGTTGCAAATTACTCATCGCAATCTGAACGACAATACGATCGCAGGTGTTCGTCATACCGAACACAATGCGTTCAGCGTCCAGTATCATCCAGAAGCGTCAGCCGGCCCGCACGACAGCAGCTACCTCTTCGACGAATTTCAAAGTCGCCTCGCGACGAATTAAAAAGCTTTCGTCTTGTGATTGACGATTCTCAAGCGGTCTCGCTCTTGAATCAATTGAGCCATAATACTGATCGAGATTTCGGCTGGCGTATTGTTCCCTAGCGGCAATCCCACCGGGCAGAAAAAAGACTCGATTTTCTCCGCTGAAATCGCAAGCTCCTTCAGATTCCGCTTGAGAACCGTGGCCTTCTGCTGGCTACCGATGACGCCAAGGTAAGGCACGTGATGGTTTGCGAGGATTTCAGCCAGTACTGGTAGATCGGTTGAGTGCCCCTGCGTCATCAGAAGAACAAAGCTCTTTGCGGCGAGGCGCTTGACTTGACCCTTTAAATCATCGGTGCATATTTTACTGAGTCTCGGATGCGACGGCAAGCGATCGAGCCACACTTGCCGCTGGTCGATGCAGGTGACGGTACAACTCGTTCGAAGGAGAATCGGGACAAGCGATTGCGCAACATGCCCGGCACCGAACACAACGATCTTCCAATCTTCGCGGTTAAAAACCTCGAAGTAGAATCGTACTTCACCGCCACAAGTCATCCCTATCTCGGTTTGCAAGTTCCAAGTTATTAACTCGCAGCAGATCCCATCGTCACGGTCGAGGATCTCTTGGGCATGAACAATCGCTTTGGCTTCTACTTTGCCACCCCCCAGCGTTCCCTGCACGATTCCATCTCGAGTAACAATCGCCTTGGCACCTTGAATTTGAGGTGCGCTGCCGCGAGCCTCGACCATCGTGACAACCACAAAGGCCGAACCCGCTGCCACTAGCCGATTCATTTTGTGAAGATGCTCATGCAAATCAAATGCCATGCTTCGCTCGCTGTTTTATGACCGTTCCCCAAGGGCTCAACAGTAACGCAGGCAACAAAAAAATGTCACCGATGATAGCACCGCATAGCATGGCGATCATCAATTTCGCAAATTGTTGGGTCGGCAGGAATTCAGCGAACAAAAATGGTGCCATCGATAGACAACTTATCAAGGTCGTGTGCATCATAGCCGAAGAACATGCATGAAAGGATCGAAAAACAGCCTGTTGTTTACTAGCCCCACTCCGAAGCGAACTCATATGCCAACAAATGAAGTGTAGGGTATCGTCTACGGCGATCCCAAGTGCGACGCTGGCTGTCAGAATGCCGGCGATGTCAAGCTTAAATCCGAGCCATCCCATCGTACCGAAGACAACAGAGATAGGGAGCACATTGGGAATCATTGCCAACAATCCGCCTCGCAAACTTCCTGTAACCCACATCATGATCGGCGTGATCAAAAGAAAGGCGGTGAGGAAACTGAACCCTAAATCGCGAAGCAGTGTAACTTGAGTTTGATGCATAATCGGCGTCAGACCCGTGAAATGAACATCGATACCATTCTCTGGCGGCGACTTTTTTAGTACGTCCTGACACGCTTTTTTGACAATCGCAACAAGCTCTCCGTAATCTTGCGAACTGGTTGCAGATACTTTGGACACCAATCGCCAAACCTGTCCATCCTCGGTATCGGCAACCCACTTTTGTTCGAGGAGTTGAGGCAAATTGTTTTCGACAGCTTTGCGAACCGCGCCACGTCGGGCTGCCGCTCCTACCGATTTCTGATCTGTCCAACGCGGCAAGAAACTCACTGCCGACATCACCCCTCCGACCTCCGGTTGTTCACGAAGTCCATCTCCGACGCGGGCAATCCAATCAAGTCGATCGAACGTCGATAGCGAACAAGCGTCTGGAAACGTTAATAGCACCTCCACGGTCGATATCGGACCGATATGTTCCTCGATCCAAAACATGTCTTGATTGATGCGACTATCCAAAGGGAACATATCGTTAAATTTTGTCGAGGCTTTTAAAAAGCTAAGCCCGACAATGCTCGCAATTAAAACGACAATCGAGGATATGGAAATCGCACTCGCATTTCGAGCTACCATATCTAGGTAGCGGCTGCTCCAATTCGAGCGCCCGTCTGGATCCGGGAAACCGGAGGGCTCGCGTCCTTCCGCTAACTTTGAATTCGGTATTTGGAGGCGGGAAGAATCGTTGTCGATCCGCTTTTCTGGCGTGATTGCGTCGACTACCGTTGGAAACAACAGTAGCAAAACAACGGTCGCAATCGCTAAGGCAATGGCTGCATACAAGCCGAATTCGCGGATGGGTGAGAGCTGGCTTGTCCAAAGTGACCCCATACCGAATACCGTGGTTACGCTGGAAAGCACGCAGGGTTTCCAGCCCAGCATGACCGCTCGCGAGCTGGCACTCGATGCATTCATTAGTCGCGAATCGCGGAAGTAATTCATCAGGTGAACGGCGCCCGAGAGAGTCAACATAAAGACGAGCGTTGGAAGGACAATCAAGACAGCGCTAAATTGTTTCCCGGTGTAGTAGACCAAGGCGACGGCAATCAATTGCCCGAGCCCTGCTAACGCCAGCACACTGATGGCATATCGCAGTCGTCGCAGACAGCACCATGCGACCAACAATCCAAGTATGCTCGACAGAGGTACGAGCCTTACGAGACTTTCTCCGGCCGAACGATCGACGGCATAACTTTCGAAAACGGCGCCCGCCATTCGCAGTTTTTCGCGGCCTAATCCCGCGGTTTGATCGGCTGCGTTGAATACGGCTTCGATGGTCTTGGCTTGTTCTTGAACGCCCAATTCGGTCGCGATGATCAAAACCGCAGCCGTCCCGTCGCGGCCGATCATAAACCCGCGAAGTCGCTCCTCGGCCTCGTGTTGACTCAACCGCAACGGCGCATCGGTAAGCTTTTTGCAGAGGTCGTCCGTCGATTCGATGCGAGCGAATCGAGAACTTGGTTGTTGGCTGAGCAAGACTAACTGCTCACTGAAACGGCGAAGTCGAGGGTCATCGATCGAACAATCATCCCACGAGCCTAATATGACTTGGTCGTTGCCAAAATACTTTAGGAACGCATCATACTGTTGCCGTTCGATGCGCCCTTGGGGTAGCCATTCATGAACGCCCGCCGATCCGATTGGCATGCGAAGTACTGCTAAGACGCCAAAGGGAATGAGACAGGCGACCAAAAGTGTTGAGGTCAACGAAATGCGTTTAAACGTGCTCAAACAAGCGTTCTTTTCGTGATCTGAAGCGGGCAAGTATCCGTCGCATGCTGAACGACACTCCGTTGCTCAGTTTCGACGCCCTCAAATTCTATCCACAATTAAGTCGTAGCGAGAAGTGTTGCTGATCGCCCTATTTCTTCTTTTGGAAGTAGTTTGCAGGATTCGGATCTGATATCATGAATCTCCCCCTTCCCGATGCTGGCTCTATCTCTTAGGAGTGTTGCGATGCGAAACCTGCGAATTGTTGATCTGATACCAGTATTCCTTTTGGCTCTGTTTGTAGCGGTTGCGGCTCACGCCCAGGATGAGAAAAAGGCTCGACCAACTGAACGTCGCGAATCCAATCAAGATCGATTACCACAATTGCTGAAGCGATTCCCCGATGCGGATGCCAATAAAGACGGAACACTAACCGAAGAAGAGGCTATAGCATATCGCAGCAAGAATCAGAAAAGGGAAACAACTACCGATCGAAAAAATCAGTCACCTAATCAAGCAAAGAATTCGAAAGAAGCCGCGGCCGGCCGCGGCCAGCCGACACAAAAGGATGTTGCCTACGGGACACACGAACGAAACGTGCTCGATTTCTACCAAGCCAAATCGGATAAGCCAACGCCATTGATCATCTATATTCATGGTGGCGGCTTCGTCGGGGGCGATAAGAACTCGATAAATGGCGGCATGCTGAAAGCGGCCAACGAAGCAGGCATTAGCATGGCGTCCCTTCACTATCGATTTGTCGACGGAACGAAGGTCATCTTTCCAACACCGCAACATGACTGTGCGCGAGCTTTACAATTCTTGAGAAGCAAAGCAACTGAATGGAATATCGATCCGAAGCGAATCGCTTGCTACGGCGGTTCAGCCGGAGCTGGTATTAGTATGTGGCTCGGTTTCCACGACGACCTAGCGGACCCGAACAGTACGGACCCTATCGCGCGTCAGTCGACGCGGATTGTTGCCATTGGAACCAATGGCGGACAAGGCACATATGACCCGATCAAAATCAAAGAGCTCATCGGCGGACGAGCTTGGGAACATCCGTCGATCTTTAAAGTGTATGGTGTTACATCTGCCGAAGAAGCTCTACGTCCAACACCCGAGAGACAGAAACTTTACGACGAAGGATCGGCGATTACCCATCTGACCAAGGACGATCCGCCACTGTACATGACCTATAGCGAAGCGGATATCGTACCACCGACCGATTCGCGACCTGGCCAATTTATTCACCATCCCAACTTTGGAAAACAGCTCAAGAAGTCGATGGATGAACTAGGCATTAAGAATGTCTATGTCCATACTGCGGACGCAAAAGATCGAAACCCGCAGAACGAAATGCTCGAATTCTTCCAGCAAGAATTTGCAAAGGTGAAGTAAGAATCGCTCAAGAATGCCACCATCGTTCACGCATCGGCGCAGAACAAGCCGATTTTTAACGGAATTTGCCGGAATGCGTTAGCATCCGGTTTCTTAGCGAGTTCGAAGAAACCGGACGCTAACGCGTTCCGGCTGAACGGGGTGTGAACGGTTACCAATTTTCTTATTCGCATTCAGCTCTCGCTTAAAAGGGTGAGAAAGATCATACAATGATTCATAACGCTTTTGTAACATATCCATCGCCTGCGTTTGGACGTAAACTAGATAGCTATGATAGCGTTTTGATTTCAGGCAAGTTTATTACCGCGCTCGATGCGCTAAGTGAATAATAAGATGTTCGTCCGCGTCCGTTCCTTCCGAGTGTTACACATTTTTCGTTCGTCTATCCTAACCTGCGTCGTGGGGATATCGATGGCTTCGCCCGCGTTTGCACAGCATCACGGCGGCGGTGGCAGCCACATGGGCGGTGCGAGTCACATGGGAAGCAGTATGGGAAGTTCCCATCACATGGGCGGAAGCAGCATGGGGAGCAGTTCTCATCATCATCATCATCATAGCGGCGGTGGCTATTACTCTGGCAGCAATTTTGGTTACGGTGGCTTGGGCGGTTTCGGTTCATCCTATGGGTTAGGTTACGGTGGGTTAGGTTACGGTGGGTTAGGTTACGGTGGGTTAGGCTACGGTGGGTTAGGCTACGGTGGGTTAGGCTACGGTGGGTTAGGTTACGGTTCTTATTACGGCTTAGGCGGCTATGGATTAGGGAACTATGGAGTTGGCTCGACGTACGATCGTTATCCGAGCTACTCAGGTTATTCCGGCTATTCGAGCAATCCGTATTACCAGAACTATTCATCGAATGGATACTACGGGTCCTACAACACGGTGCCAAACAATGCTTATCACAGCAGTCCATCGGTCAATTATCGAAATGCGCCGAGCGTGAGATATTCGAATATAGCACCGGCACCGGCAAAGCCTTTTGATATCTCGACCGCCGACTTGCGACCAGGCATGGTATTGCCCGACGGCGCAGTCGTTGTTTCAGTAGGCTCAACCAGTCCATCCACTTCGACTCCACCTCCACCAGCACCTGGGAACACCACCGCACCTTCGACTGCTCCATCGCCGAGCAATCCATAACCTCTGAAGATTCTGTTAGCATGATTGCACGATTCATTTTCGGCATCTTCATCGTCGTAGCGAGCTCATCGGTTTCTTATCCACAATCTATGGAAGCAATTCGCTGGAGTCAGCTTCCATCGATACCGGACAAGATCGGTTTTGCAGGACCGTTTGCCGGTACTCATAGCGGAGTTTTGCTTGTCGCAGGGGGTGCTAATTTTCCCGACAAACTTCCATGGGAGGGCGGCACGAAGGTCTGGTACGACTCGGTGTTTATTCTCGATAAGCCAGATGGCCAGTGGAAAGTTACTGGTAAGTTACCTCGACCGCTTGGCTATGGTGTTTCACTTTCGACCAGCGAAGGCATCCTCTGCATCGGTGGCAGCGACGCAAACCAACACTACCCAGACTGCTTTCGATTGCAATGGGACCATGGCGAACTGTACACGAGCTCGCTTCCAGATTTACCTAAGCCGTGCGCCAATTTTTCTGGTGCTGTCATTGGTAACACAGTTTATGTCGCTGGCGGGATTGAAACGCCGACTTCGACAAATGCGCTAAAGACTTTCTGGTCGCTCGACCTCATGGCGAAAGAGCTCCATTGGCAAGAACTCGAACCGTGGCCTGGACCCGCCCGGATGCTTGGTGTGGCTGCGGTTTGCGACGATTTATTCTATTTGGCTAGTGGCGCAGATTTATCGAATGACGAGCAAGGTAAACCGGTTCGCAAGTATCTTAACGACGCCTATTGTTATCGACCCGGAGTTGGCTGGAATCGCATTGCCGATTTGCCAAAGCCAGCCGTCGCCGCTCCGACGCCAGCCCCAACGTTAGAAGGTTCGAGTTTCCTCATTCTTAGCGGTGATGATGGTTCGCTTGTGAATTTTCAACGGCTCGATGCGCATCCAGGATTTCCAAAATCGATTCTTGCATACGATGCACTGACCGATAACTGGAAAACGATCGGCGAAGTTCCAGCCGGGCACGTCACGACGTCGATCGTCCGTTGGAAAGATCGATTTGTAATGCCCAACGGCGAAATACGCCCCGGCGTCCGCACACCAACTGTCTGGTCGTTCAAATAGTCGCCCGAAATTCGTGGCGTTCCCCGAGAACTGTCGCTTTTTTTGCGTTTTTTAAGGGGCAAGCGACGTTTGGGTGACTTTATATCGAAAGCATGCAGCAATCGCGAACGCTTATGACCCACGGAACCACAATCAACGCTTCCCCCGAAGCTCCTGCAGCCGCCCTTAATTGGACCGAGCTGCTGGTCGAGCATCGCGGGTGGCTGGGGACGGTCATCCGCTCAAGACTGAGGGATGCATCGGCGGTCGACGATTTATTGCAAGAGGTTGCGATTGCCGTTTTGAAGCAACCCAACCGTCCAGACAAGGCGGAGAAAGTTGCACCTTGGCTGTATCGAATCGCGGTTCGAAAGGTCATCAATTACCATCGTCACGTCGGTCGACGACGCAAATTAATCGAAGGTTTTATTGAGGAACGAGGTGATGCCGCAGGACTCGAAAAAACTGCCCCAGGCACATGGCTGCTAAAAAAAGAACAAGCCCAATATGTTTTGAAGGCTATGGAGTTACTTGACGCTGGTGATCGGCAGATTTTGATGTTGAAGTATACCGAAGGTTGGGGATATCGAGAGTTGGCGGAGCATTTGGGAACAACCATAAAAACAGTGGAGTATCGGCTATTGCGAGCGAGACAATCGCTCCGAGATGCATTGAGTGTAAAAAATGGATGAGCTTGACCTACAGCGATTAACAGATGGCGAACTCGATCATGCGACTCGTCGTCAATTGCTTCGCCAACTTGACAATAATCCAAGCCAATGGCGAGGCGTTGCGTTGGCTTTGATTGAGGAACAGGAGTTTCGCCGCCAACTTGGATTGGCGTCAACCTCGATAACCGACGCAACGGATGTTTCGACGTTGGCTTCCGCCCCGACGGTCCGCTATTCATCGGAAGCGCGCCCCGAAGTTCCCCTCCGATCGAAGTGGCTATCGATGGCGCTGGCTGCGAGCTTTTTGATTGGAGTTGGCGCAATGAGCGGCAATTGGATGGCCAGTCAATGGACTGCACCATCCCCATCGGTCGCGACTGATGTTGGTCCGACGGTCGCCGTCGTAGAAGGAAATGAGCACGAACGACTAGTGGCCAATCAGATCGCACTGAAGCCCGTTGGCCAGTTGAGTTTCCCCAGCGATACCATCATTGGATCCAACGTCTCGCCAGTCAAACTCCCAATGTACGAAGCGGCACCCGAACAAATTAGCCAAATACTTCAAGTTCAAAATCGCCAGTTGCATGATTTGAATGAGCAGATGCGACGTCGCGGATTCGAACTCGATTGGCAACACCAAATGCTCGAAAGCCAGCTCCCCGATGGTCGAGCGGTGATCGTTCCCATCCAAGAGATTCATGTTCGCAGCGTCGGCCAGTAACGTACCGTGCCACGCAACGCCGTTAACTTTATTCCCTAAAGACTTTCAGTAGTTATAGCGCTACGGCGCGAGCCGTCCGGTACGAACATCGATGTAAATCACCAGCTTGCCTGCGGGCTGTTGGTTTAATCGCCAGCAGCAAGGATTTCGTTTAACCGTCAGCCGTAGGCGTACGTGAAGGCCAAGAGTACGCCTACGGCTAACTGTTAAACGATTAAGCCAACAGACCGCTTTCGCAATTACTCTACGAACGGGTTAGTGGCGTACGGTGCCACCAGATTTAGAAAAACCCGACGTATTTTTGACCCGTTCTTTAGTTCACTGATTTCTAAAAAGGATTGCAAACCATGTCACATCGCTTTTTTTGGCGCACAGCCTATTTTCTAAGTTGCTATGCATTCACAAGCGTTATGCCTGTTCATGCCGAAGAATCGGACAAAAAGACAGAATCGAAATCCGAGTCTTCTAATTCGCAAGTCGAAATACGCGTTGAAAACCAGGACCGGCAATCGGATAGCCAGTCAGAAAAAGCTAAGGATAATCCGGCGAAAACAAGAAAGACAAACGAAAAGAGAAAAGATTCTTCAAATCGCGTTCAACTGGAATTTCATCAAGTGTCCCCGAACCACCAGCCGTTCATGATGGGTGGAGGAAGTGGAATGTCAGGTGCCAATGCAATGCATTTTTCGTTTCCCGACGGAATGAATTCCTCGATGGTACTCGGCCCGGAACAGAAAAAGGATTTACGGCGTGCCATACTTGAATCGCTCGAACAGAATGGGCTGTCGTCCGATGTAATTGCGATGGCTGACAAGAGCATCGAAAAAGCCCTCGATGAATTCGGCATGCCTCGAATGGGAATTCGCAGTAGCTTCAATACAACATTTCGAATCGGCGTAAAATGTCAGCCTAACCGGCCCGGCGAAAACGCCAATGGCCTGGAGGTCATAAATGTACACGAGCAAACACCTGCTTCGAAAGCCGGAATCAAACCAGGGGATCGATTGGTTAGTATCGATGATAAACCCATTCGATCCCACGAAGACATCGTCGCTGCGGTACAAGAAGCAGGTGATGACGATCGCGCAGTACATATAAAAGCGATTCGAGGTGATGTCGAGATTGACTATGAAATAGAACCAGAACGTACCGCCGTTGCTGATCTCGACATGGGAATGGGAGCGTCTGCTTTCGGTTTTCAACCGCAAGCCTGGGTAATGCCGCAAAGGCCGAACGGAGAAATGAGTATGGAGTTCGGTCCACCGCAGTTCAGCCCAAGAACAGCTCCGGCACTCGAAAATCAAAACGAGAAGAACATCGATAAGTTGCACAGTGAATTGTCGGATGTTCGCAAGGAGCTCGACGAAATGAAGGACATGCTGAAAAAAATGAATAAGCAACCGTAATCGTGACGTTGCTTTGCGGCGGACGTATCGGCTATAACTAGAGTTCGCAAGCAAAGAAATCCACTACTCCCGTCAAGGACGACGAATGCTGTCGATGCGTTACATGGCTTGGTGGCCAGGGCTGGCCAATCTATGGTCTCGCGGAGAAATCTACGCGCTCGTTGTTTCGCTGCTCTTCGCCACGGTGCTGAATATTAGCCTCATGGCAACACTCGTTTGGCCAGAATGGCTAGAACCGTGGCTGGTTCGATCGCTCTGGTGTTTGCTGGCATTCGCTGCCATTTGGACATTTGGGGCCAGTTTTTTTTTGACCTCCGCGTATTCAGTGGCAACCCCAAGTGTCGAATATGACAATCTTTTATCGATGGCGCAATCGGATTATTTACGCGGCCAATATTTCGAGGCCGAAGCGACACTCCATCGAATTCTGAGCACAGGCCGTGAAGACGTCGAGGCAGCACTATTATTAGCCTCCGTATTGCGACGAACCGGACGATTTCGGCAGGCTCTGGACTGTTTGGAACGCTTGGAAAGACTCGATCAATCGCGACTTTGGCATGTTGAAATCGCAAGCGAACGCGACCGATGTCAAGACTCCCCTGCCATCAGCTCGGAATAATCGCTACTATTGAATGAATCCGAGAAGGTGGTGTAAGTTGCACGTCACGAAATCAGAAGTTTCCTGGCTTTGCCAATTTGACATGATCTACACATTGGAACGAGTTTTGCGGGGCTAGGCTTTCCAGTCCTAGAACGACGCATCGAGTCGACTTCAGAATCAAAGGTTTACAAATATGTACGAGCGATTTACCGACCGCGCACGCAAGGTGATGCAGCTAGCCAATCAAGAGGCACAGCGTTTCAACCACGAATACATTGGAACCGAACACATCCTTCTCGGTTTAGTCAAAGAGGGAAGTGGGGTTGCGGCGAACGTTCTCAAAAATCTCGACGTCGATTTGCGGAAAATTCGACTTGAAGTCGAAAAATTGGTCCAAAGCGGTCCCGAAATGGTCACCATTGGGAAACTGCCACAAACGCCTCGCGCCAAGAAAGTCATCGAATATTCGATGGAAGAGGCTCGAAATCTCAACCATAACTACGTCGGTACCGAGCACATTTTGCTTGGTTTGCTTCGCGAGCAAGAAGGTGTTGCGGCCCAGGTCCTCATGAATCTCGGTCTCAAACTCGAAGATGTTCGAGAAGAAGTCTTAAATCTCCTTGGCCACGGTATGGAAGGTTCCGAGGGTGCCACCGAACGTGGTGGACGTGAAGGCAACGCAGGCAGTAGTGGCAGCGAAGGCGGGACTCCTTCCAAAGGAAGTAAGAGCAAAACTCCGGCCCTCGATAGTTTTGGCCGCGATCTCACCGAACTTGCTCGACAAGGCAAACTCGATCCGGTCATCGGTCGTCAGCGCGAAATCGAGCGGGCTATTCAAATCCTCTGCCGACGAACCAAGAACAATCCTGTTCTATTGGGCGAAGCAGGCGTGGGAAAAACTGCCATTGTCGAAGGCTTTGCACAACGCGTTATCAATGGCGAAGTCCCTGAGATCCTTGCCGACAAGCGAATCGTCGTTCTCGATCTAGCCATGATGGTTGCGGGAACAAAGTATCGCGGACAATTCGAAGAACGTATCAAAGCGGTTATGAACGAAGTCCGTCGCGCACGAAATACCATCCTCTTTATCGACGAACTGCATACGTTGGTCGGTGCCGGTGGAGCGGAAGGCGCGATCGATGCCGCCAACGTTTTAAAACCAGCCCTTTCGCGTGGCGAAATCCAATGCATCGGTGCCACAACGCTCGATGAGTATCGCAAGTACATCGAAAAGGATAATGCATTAGCTCGTCGATTCCAGGAGATTACCGTCGAACCGACGAACACCGAAGAAACGATCGCGATTCTCAAAGGTTTGCGACCTCGCTATGAAGAACATCATCGCGTGCAGATTACCGACGACGCAGTTGCGGCTGCCGTTGAGATGAGCGAACGATACATCACCGCCCGTTGCCTTCCCGATAAAGCTATCGACGTCATCGACGAAGCTGGTGCGAGAATTCGATTGCGATCGATGAGCAAGCCACCAGATCTCAAAGAGATCGACGAGCAAGTTGAAAAACTGAATAAGGAAAAAGAAGAAGCCGTCGCCAATCAAGATTTTGAGAAAGCTGCAAATCTTCGAGATTCTGCCGATAAACTTCGCAAGAAGAAAGAACAAATTACTCGCGATTGGCGAGACAAGAGCCGTGAAACAGACGGCGTCGTCGATGAAGATGTCATTGCCGAAGTCGTCAGCAAAATGACCGGTATTCCGTTGACGCGTCTCTCGACCGAAGATTCCATGCGATTGATGAACATGGAGTCCGAACTGCACAAGCGCGTCGTAAGCCAAGAACAAGCCGTGGCGGCAGTTGCCAAGGCTGTTCGCCGAAGTCGAAGCGGACTCAAAGATCCAAAACGCCCAACCGGTTGCTTTGTATTCGCTGGTCCAACCGGCGTTGGAAAGACTTTGCTCGCCAAAGCATTAGCCGAATGCCTCTTCGGTGATGCCGACGCCTTGGTTCACATCGATATGTCCGAGTACATGGAGAAGCACAACGTAAGTCGATTGATCGGTGCCCCTCCAGGCTACGTTGGTTACGAAGAAGGCGGACAGTTGACCGAAAAAATTCGACGCCGCCCCTACGCCGTTGTGCTGCTTGACGAAATCGAAAAGGCTCACCCCGACATTTTCAATATGCTTTTGCAAGTCATGGAAGAAGGTCGTTTGACCGACAGCTTTGGACGCAATATCGACTTTCGTAATACAATTTTGATCCTCACGACCAATGCGGGAGCCGACGCGATCAAGAACGAATCGGCCTTTGGTTTCCAAAAGCCAGACGGTGACGCTTCGTACGAAAGCATGAAGTCTCGTGTGATGGATCAGATTGAACGAGTATTCCGACCCGAATTCCTCAATCGACTCGACGACACAATCATCTTCCGTCACTTGACCAAGGAAGATTTGAAGAAAGTCATCGATTACGAAATGTCGAAAGTTCGCGAACGACTCAAAGATCGCGGTTTCGACTTGATCCTCACCGATGAAGCCAAAGAGTTTATCATCGCTCGTGGTGCCAATCTCGATTATGGTGCTCGGCCACTGCGCCGCGCCATCGAACAGCGAATCGAAGACCCGCTGGCCGAAGAACTTTTGCGAGGAGCTTTTGAAGGAATGGACACGATTCTCGTCTCGACTATCAAAGGTGATGACGACAAAGTGATTCGGCTAGACTTCAAAGGCGAAGTCCGCAACAACACGCCAGCCGAACCCGTAGAACCAGCCAGCGTTTAATCGCCATGCCGTCCAGCAACATTCGGTAGGATCTAATCCTCCGAATCGAGGGAGGCGAAGTAATTGTCGACGTATTGGTTCAATTTTCTTTTTTCAATTGCCAACACCGAGTGACTTGAAAATGAATTTTCACTCGATGGTTCGCTTGCTACGCTGGATCGTTTTCGAATTTACTTTAATATTGGCAAACTGAACCAATTGAGAAAGGAGATCCTTCGGATGGCAATTCCTGTCGACACCCCACATGAGATTGAAGCCGTACAGCGGGAGTTGACACCATGACAGCCAGACACCCGGTGATCGAAGTGATGGACAATGAGATGGCGTGCATTCTGCGTGAGAAAACCGAAGTCGAGCGATTACGAATTGCCAATCGCATGTGGAAGTCGGCTCGTGTGATTTTGCGAGGTGCGATTCGGACGGAACATCCAGATTGGACGATCGAACAAGTCAACCAAGAAATTGCTAGGCGGATCAGTCATGGATTGGCAACGCATGCAACCCGCTGATCTAGAACCGTTTGAATTGATGCAGATGGTGGCAGTATTCTTCGAGACTCACGCAATCCCATATCGCGTTGTTGGCTCACTGGCGAGTATGGCGTTCGGAGAACCTCGCTTCACCAACGACATCGACATTGCCGCTGAACTCACGATGAACCACCTTCCAGACCTGTGTCGAGCCTTCCCTGCACCCGATTACTACCTGTCAGAACCAGCCGCCCGTGACGCGATTCGACTGAAATCCCAGTTCAATATCATCCACCCCGCCTCGGGGTTGAAAGTGGATATCTTCATTCCGCAAGATTCCGAATTCGCACGCATGGAGAGTACCAGGGCCAGACGAATTACCAGCGACGGCGAATACTCCGCCTGGTTTGGTTCGCCGGAAGATATCATTCTGAACAAGCTGGTCTATTTCCGGGAAGGTGGCAGTGAAAAACACCTGCGGGATATTGCGGGTATGATGAAGCTGCTCCAGGAAAAACTGGATCGTGACTACATTGGTGCCTGGAGCGGCAAACTGGGTGTCAGCAGTGAATGGCAACTGGCAGTCAACCGTCTTGCGAAACAAGCCTGAAAGACACCAAAAACGAAAAAAGCCTTGTTTCTCAAGGAAAAACAAGGCTTTTCGGTAGTCGGAGTGATAGCCAACTCTTTGAACCTTTACAGAAGTTTGTGGAGTCATTTATTTCGAGGTTCATCTCGATACCGGTCTCCGAACTCAAATCTACGATCGAAAATGCCGCCGCGTGTTCGACTATCGAGGATCGGCAAGTTTGTAATACCCATTCTTTGGTGGACCTTCAAATCGGATCAACTTCTTATCTCGCAAATACTTTAGATCTCTCTTAGCCGTAGCATGTGAACAGCGGAAATTTGTTACCAACGAAGCAATACGAACATGATTTCCTTTCTTTAGCTCGGATATTACCCATGCGGTTCGTACGTTTGCAGGGTCATTTGCGTTTGCAGGGTCATGGATTTCATTTACAGGATCATTTACAGGGTCACCGTTATCATTTACAGGGTCATGGCCCTCGTTTACAGGATCATCGACCTTATTTACAGGGTCATTTACAGGGTCATTTACAGGGTCATGGCATAGATTTACAGGGTCATGGACCCCGTTTACAGGGTCATGGCATAAATTTGCGGGATCATTCGATCCTTCGATTTTGGGAGTGATCCCGAGTCTTTGATCATTTGGGATCCGAATGGTTACCCTCGGATTGATCCGATAGCCTGGTCCACCGCTCATCAATACGTTATGCGTCTCGACCCGAACTTGGCACTCCTGCATTAGTTTTTCTTGAATTCGGATTCGTAAGTCGCGTATCACTCCTGTGATACCTGCCTGGCCTTGGATTGTCCCGATAATCTCAGCCAACTCGACCCCAGATTTTGATAGATACTTTCCCGACGTGCGACTTCTTTGGTTCAAGCAGCCGAGGATGCGGTGCATCGTCGGACTAATCGGCACCTCGACACCGGCTAACTCGACACGGTTGGAATAGAGAATCAACTCGCCGCCGGCGAATGGTGCCTTTGGTGTGGACAAGGTTTCGGAAGGCGGCAGCTTGACGGCGGGCTGCTTCGGATTTCGTTCGAGCACTTTGCGAATGACGCTCCCGAGCGTGCGACCTTGATTGGGAAACGGCTTCGAAATAAAATCCGACGCGCCGTTTGCAAATAGCTCTGTGGTCAAATCCAAGCACTCCGCACCGTATGCGGTCATCACGATGACTGGAACTTGATTTCGACCTTTGATCCGCTGGATATCGTCCAGAAGATTGCAACCGAACTCTTTGGCGGCACCGCCACGATTAGGCTTTGCAGGAATCTGAAGATCGAGCAAAACATAGTCAAACGACTTTTCCTGAATTGCATTTCTTGCATCGAACTGATTTGTAACGACAAAGTAGGCGTGCCCCATTGAATCAAGGCAATCCTCCAAAGACGGAACTATCGCAGGATCGTCCTCGACGATCAAGGCACTAAAGCTCATTGTTTTTCCTCGTTGTTGATCATTTTTTAGGTAAGTGAATGGTTGCCGTCGTCCCTTCGTCTTCCTTGCTGAAGAGCCTCAAGTAACCGCCATGGGCTATGAAATATCGTGAAGCGTTGGCCAATCCAAAGCCCGTGCTATGGATTTTCGATTTATTGAGTCGGCCGGGGACGAAATGGCTGCGGCTAATCATTTCTTCCTTGGAAATGCCCATTCCGTTGTCTTCAATTTTCAATGTCACCTCATTTTCCAAGGACAAAGCCGCAAGTCGAATCTCGAAACGGCGCTGCGGATCGCACCATTGGAACGACTCGTAAGCGTTGGTCACAAGGTTGGCGATCGCGATGACCATCAGGTGCCGATCCATCTTTAGATTGATCGACCTGGGTACATCGATCAGTAACCGGATCTTTTTGGTACTGACTTCTCGCTGCTCGGCTGTCCATTTGGCGATTTCAGTAGCATCCTTTACTAGATCTGCGAGACATTCACGCGTTCTGTCTATCGCCAGCGGTCGGACAAAATCCTCCATGTCCCGAATGGACCGATTCAGAAAATCGACAGACTTGCGGATGTCGCGGAAGCGATCACTGTCGTTACCTCGATGCCCAACCGATTCGTGAGATAAGTAGGTCAGAGGCGTGAGGATACTTTTAATATCATGGAGCATCGACCCAACGATCAATTGAAGTAACTGATCATGTAGCTTGTCGGATAGCTTGAGAGCAGCAACTCCGAATCGTCGTTCGAAGGTTTCGCGTCGATCGACGATCTCATCAACGCTCCGCTGAGTGTAGCCAAGCTTTCGCTGAAGCTCCTCTCGTTCCTTCGATACTCGCCTCACATTGTTTTTGACTAACGCCGAGGAATCCTCCCGCAAACGGGCCGCGATACTCTGGAAAAGCTCCTCAGGGACAACTCTTAAAGCACAAGCTACCTCGCGCCGCACTTGCCACCGCGTATCCAACGAATGCTGAGTTAGTTTTTGCCAGTCGGCCGCATCGGCCGTCTGATCTCGAAATTTTTCCGATAATTCAAAAATCGTCGCAACGATCTGCTTCAATTCAGCAGCTCGCTCCTCTCCAAGCGATTTGGAATCGCCAATGATCCAGGACATTGTTTACTCCTTTCGTATGTTAGTAGTCGTAGCGATTCTTGCGAGCCTTAAAGGCAGTCTCGCCTCCCTCTAGAAGCATGACAATGTTTGACTTACATTCGTCAACCGAGCCCTCGGCAATCTTTCTTGAGACCTCACCGTCCGATTCGAGGACGACCATATGCTCGGCATCCGCCAAGACCGGAATGTTTGGGTTGTGAGTAATGAAGATAAGTTGCCGAGTGTGCTTGGTCTTGCGGACGATTTCCACAATGGTTTCATAGACAAATCGATTGTCGAGGTTGTCCTCAGGCTGATCGATGATGAGCGGGTAGTCATTATCCAGCAGCAGAATCGGTAGGATGGATGTGCATTTCTGACCGGTCGAAAGCTGCCGAGAATCTTTGTATTTTTCACCGTCCTTCAATTCGATGCGAGGTTGATCGCCAATCTCGATCAGCTCGAGCTCGAAGAGAAGTGCCGGACTTGATAGCACTTCAATTACCTTGCATGCTTGATCTAAGTTCAGTTCAGATCGCTCCGCGAGAACTTTCGCATCGCGAGACTGAATCAACTGTGATAACGTATCTCGATCGATGTGCGCAGCAATTTTCTCGGCAACTAGGTTTTGTTTGAGCTTTGACCCTTTCAAGGAATTTTCTAAAAACCGGCGGTATGCGGACCAGTTGCCATGTTGAGCGAGACTGACGCGGATCATCGGATTTATGTCACGATTGATTCGATCGACAATCTCGTGTCGAATCGAAAAGCGACTGTCTTCGAGATAAGTAAGCTCAGCTTTCATTGTCGACCTGGCCGCTTTCAGAGCCGCCAATTCTTTCTCGATGTTCGCGGCCCCACGCTGCTTCGATTCCAGTTGACTCCGAAGCTTTTCGAGGCTCGTCCGTTCTGCCGACTTCCCTTGTGCAAGCTTATCTTTTTCCAAAAGCGTCTGGAAATGCAATTCCTGCTCCTTGTGAACGAGGGACAGTACGCTCTTTACTTGTTCAATATCTGCCACTATTTCTGTGACCATCGCCGTGATCGCTTCCAGCTGTTGACCGATGTTTGTTGCCGATCGCTGGATCTTGCCCTCACACGAAGCAATCAAAGTTTTGTTTGGGCTTTTGACAAAATCTCGACCGTCGATCGATCGGGTATCGCCTGCGAGCCGCGACCGAAGATTCTCGATGGCCCTGCTAAAGTCATTGAACGTTCGCAGCGCATCCGCCAGCATTAGATTTTCTCGATCCCGGAGCGCCTTCATTTTATGAGCGTGGTTGATCGCATTAACGTCATCTCCCAACGAAAGAGCCAATTGGCCAAGCTTATCGTTGACCCCCGGTAAGGCAGCGAGTTCCGAAAGATGTCCTGCCAGGTTATCTTCCTCGGGAATAATTTTGGAAGCATTGGTTCTCAATTCCGATCTTAGGGCACTCACTCGTTGCGTGAGCGCATTAAGTTGATCCGTTTCCAGGTTATCTATCAGCTCCAGTTGGGCATCGGTGCGTTCGGCTATCCCCTCAATCTGATTCTGGCTGTAGATACTGACTCGAAAGGAACTGAGCGATTTCACCGAAAGCGAAGTCGGCGTACCATCCGGCAACAAAACCATCGGCTGCTCATTCGCAGCTCGGCTGATGATGTAGTCGAGACCGTCGTTCGTCGAAATACGCAGGAGGACACGGCCACCAATGAAATTTTTGGCAACCAACGATTCGATCTTCTTGCGTTCGACACCATTGGGATCGTAAGTCGGAAAAGCATCTAAAGCGTATCGAATCAGTTCGACCGACGACGTTTTACCTGCGCCGCGCGCTCCGATGATGCAATTGAGCATTGGGCTAAGCGAAAATTTAGCCGCATCCAAAAACCCGCCCGAAATCTCCATTTCACGAATTCGACACCGAGCATTTTCCGTTTCGCTCGATAACTCAACACAAAACTCCGAGACCGGCCCTTCGACAACTGATAGCATGATAAATTCCTTGGCAAACAGTGACCCGCATCTTGAAAGCGGACGCCGAATGAGCTCGGCATCGAAAACTCGCAATCTAGATCGCAGCCTTTAGCTTGCATTCCGCTTTGACACGTCTGGTCACGACCAAAAATATTTTTCGGGAATTCTGGCTGGTCGGTATCGATTAGACCGGTGTTTGGCTTCCGCCAAGCTCGAAACTTGCACTGCAAAGAAAAAATTGAGTGGGGCGACCTTACGTGTCAAAGGTACCCCTTTCTGAGGGATATCCGCCAGTAAGTAAATGCTGAACCCAATTGATCCCAGCGGCCTGAAGCTCACCAAGCCACTGATCGATAACGGGATTGTCGAACCATTCACCGGCTTTGCGGTGACCTCTTCTGCGGTCGGAACGGACTCTACCAAATGCCGCGGTCCCGAATGGCGGCTAAATTCTGATCGAGCGTCTTCCAGTCATTGGCAATGATGATAACACGTGACAGATCGCGAATTCCCGAGGGATACCATCCCCTTCTCGACCTACTGCCGCCGATTACGATAGACCCTGGCAAAGCCGACTTAGAAGCGGAAGCCAAACGCTGTCGAGCGAGCTTTACGGTGTGTGTGTAGAGTTGAAAAGGAGATTCTTATTGCGCAGTAACAAACTCGTCCGAAGAGGTTTTGAGGTCTCAGACGAAAATCGCAAAGCTAACCTTCTAGCTCACTTATTCAGTCTGTTGTATGCCAGCATTCTTCGCTAACATCCGATCGCATCTTGAAGGGCGAAGTAGGTAAGCAAGAAGCATATCTGGCGATGCGGGGTGATCGGGGAATCCAAGAGAGAGAGGACATCGATCTCAGAGAGTTGCCGGGCTTCTTTAGTCGTTTTTCCTTCCAAGAACTGTGTCAGAATCGAGCCACCGGCTCGGGTTACCATGCATCCTTCGGACTGAAACCAAGCTTCTTCAATCCGATCCTCGTCGCCGATGGTAAGCTCAATTTGGGAGGAATCTCCACATGCGGGATTCTCGAACCGACCAGTGTGAGTCGCAAGTCGCGAACTGCCGTGGTGGTACGGAGAACGGGCATGATCGAGCAACGTTTCCTTTACGAGCTCATCGTCCATGTGGGTCTGCTTCCGGAGGTTTTATCCCATACCGACATTCTTTCAATTTGGCGATCGATTCAAAAAGCAGGTCTCGTTTCGTGTCCAAGTAACTTGCTAAAGAAGACCTTGAACCTTCGGGCAAGAAGACCGGAATATCGTTTCCAAGAGAGCCATATCTTCGGCATGCTAGTCCGCGAAGACAGGTTTGTGTCGAGGGATTTCTGAATTTGTTATCGTACATGACAAGTCCCTTAACTGGCATAATCGTGAACAAGTTGGCTGAGCCCGCCATGCAGACGAACATCCAATTTTTCAGCCACGATGCCAGAAATTGAATTCCCATATAGTGAGCACCAACCTTACGTAGCAAGTTGTGCTGAAATTCTTGATCGAGACTCCCGACATTTGGAAATCGGCTGGCCATCAACCATTCCCGAACAGCCTCACGCCGAGGACCACCGCTCTTGGATTCGCTGCATATCATATCGTTCGGAAGATCGAGCTCATGAAAAAGGTCCCATGTCGACTGGCGGATATAAATGTCCGGCCAAACAAAGGCATCGATCACCTCTTCGTCATTGATTGTTTCTATCGCCTCGACCATGAGAGCACGCTCTTTTCGGAATTTCGCAGTAACCTCTTTGCCCCAGTTAGGATCGCAGTCACCGCGACTGAGCAAAAAATTATAGCTGTCACACCGCATTTTGTATATTTCGACAAACCGCGCGTCTGTTACTTTCTGAATGAGCTTTTGATCGACCCAGCAAGTGCTAATTTGGTCCCCGTATAGCTTGTTCAGACGCCCGTTACCCGGCTGTGCAATAACGGTATCTGCGAGAATGCCCATCTCGGAGAACTGATTCAAATGCCCAAACGTCGAAAGACGGATTCCTTTTTTTCGGCACAATAGCTTCAATTTTAGATCCGCGACATTGCTATGATTCTCGCCAAAATGCGGCATACAAACGACATGATCTTCGTAGTCCGATCGCGTGTTGATATCGAAGACATAAGTTCCCTCAACTAATCGCAATTGATCGTCTGGGACAATATGGACATTTTTAGGGACGCTAAAATGCTCATTCATATTTGGACCACATAATATAAAGTACTTGTTTTACTCGACCAAAGGATTCGTTTTGAGAAAGAATCGGTAGCATCTTCAAAAGTCGAATTGATAACCGTGACGTTCGAACGGCTCGACGAGGTTCAAATCGCAAATTCGTTTCCAGTACGGTGCGAGGCATGGATGTAGCCGGTTGTGCTGAAGCTGATCCTTGGCTTCTGCCAGCTTCGCGATCAGGCTGGGAGCGTGCGCCTTCTCAATCACAAAATTTCGCGTACGGTTGGATTCTTGATTGGTGACGGTGTGATTAATTCGTGGACGGAGCGAGATATACCGTCGGGTGGAGTCGTGGAGCGTGAGACCGAGAAACGGGAGTAAGCCTTCCATCTTTTCGGGGGTTGCTTGCCACAAATCGGTGCAGAATACAAAGGCTTTCGAGAAAGAGAAAACGCATTTCAAGGCGGCAAAATAATCATTGATATTGCTTTCCCATGTTTCCGTCATATGCCGCCGCAGAATGGTAAGAATCGTGTATAGCGGATGCCGAATGGTGACGACCAACGGAAAGCGATTCTCCAACCTCAAAAGGTCGTAGTTCAGATAGTTCTCGTGGGCATGGCCGCGATAGAGAAGGAACTCCTCCGTCTTTGGAACGAAGGGAATCCGAAACTCCTTGAATAATTTCTTCGCACGGTTGAGATGAAAATCATGGTTGTTGAAATGGCTTGTCGTCTGCGCTGAAATCGTGTGCCAATAGGCGAGGACCTTTTGAAAATCCTCCCCGTTTGACGCGCCTCGTAGAAAGCCGCGAAAATACTCCACGACCATCGGCTCCGTCTCACGATTGTAATCGTTCTTCTTCGCTCCTTTGCCGTTGCCTTTTAGCACATGATCGGGGCGAAATCGGCGGTCGACGCGAAAGTCCTCCTCAATCGCCGGTGCAATGGCCGGGTGCGATTCCAGCAGCATCCGCACAAAGTGAGTCCCCGTGTGGATGGGTGTAAAGAGAATGATGACGTTTTGATTCGGCATAACTTTCACCCCACGATCACGACACAGTACCCTTTACTTCGCTTGAAATTGCTTCTTCTTGCAGCCTAAGCCGCAGTCGATTCTTGCCCATCCCTAATCCGTCCCAGGTTCCATCGGGCTTCTTCTCTAGGGAAAAGCTAATCGCTCCTTCAATCGTGCCCAAGTTCAACCTTCCTTTGCGAACCCACCACGCCTCGATTTCAGCGGTTCGGCCAATGTCGATGATTCCCATTGGTTCAAGCTTCAGCGTCCACGAGCTATGTCCCATGCGAACACAATCGAAGACGCAATTTTCCAGTTCCACATTGGTGGTTGGGTCGAGCTGGTAGAGTTCCATCGCCCGATTTAACGGTTGCCAAGCCAGTCGTAGCTCGTCGACGAACTCCAAACACTGGGCTTCGTGAACGAATCCCGGGACCACACGATTGCGCTTCAAAGTCCACTTGGCACCGAACCGGTGCTGAAAGATCACCTTTCCCTGAAAATCGTGTTGCAACATAGTGTACATGCTCAAACCGACTCCCTTGGACGGCATGGCATACTCAACGTTGCAGCGATGCCACGCGAACCTAAACGTATCCTTGTCACCGTAGACGAATCGATAGAAAAAATCGGTGTTCACGTTGTACCAGTCGCAAAGATTGAGCGGAGCCCAGCAAGTTTTTTTGTTTATCAGAACTTGACCGCTTTCCTGTTCGGGTTCATCGCGATAGGGAACATCAAAAACCTTCCATTGAAGGCTACGTCGGTTGGTTCGATTGCAATCGGGCCAAAATACTGCTCCCTTCTCCTGATACTCGGGGCAATCGAACAGATAGCTCGGATCACGCACCGGAACATTGTCCGCGTCGAGCAGCAAGACCTCGTTAAAGCGCGATTCGAGGATCGCCTTCGATTTTAGTCGCCAACCATCACGACGAGACGGGACGTTGATGCCTTGATTGGGCACCACGCGCAATCGAACGTCGTACGGCTCAAGCAAATTGGCCCAAGGCCGGTCGAGTTCTACCTCGTAGCACCAAACCTCGATGGGAAGTTGGCATCGTAAGTATCGAAGCAAGCGAACCAAGACCCAGGCGCAGGTGTTGTATCTCCGCCCCCCGGCACAGATGGCGATGCCTCGGCCTTGAAACGTGTCAGGATATCGTGATAGACGTTCGAGAAAGTCTCTAGCGGCCAGGGATGCGTTTTCGATAGTAAGATCTTCTGCCACTGCTTTGCCTTTCGAAGTGGGTTGAGACGGAACATTCATTTCTTCTTTGATCAACCTTGGATCGATATCGGCATTGGGTTCCGGAACGGAGACGATGAAGTCTTTCAACGTAGCTGCGAAAGTATCCCATGACAAGCGACTCGGATCGTGACGGGCAAAATTCCGCGTGAGAATTTCAGACTTCAGGGTTGCAATAAATGCGCCCAAATCGGCCGAGCCGACGACGACGTTTCGTAAACCGAATACTTGGCTGTGTTGCTGCTTGTTGGCGACAATCATCCTCGTGCCGCTCCCGTATTGATCGGAACAGGTTCCGCTTCCATATGGAGCGGATCGTCCGCCCGTCCAGCACCACAACAAATCGCAAGCTTGAAAGCGGTGGTTGAGTTGTTCCTGGTCGAGGAATTCACGTTCCATTTGCAAATGGTCGGGATATTCCTTCGAAAGTTGCTGAAGTATCCGCTCGGGCATCGTGTCCCCGCGCCGATTAAGTTGGGCGTTATGCCTCGGACAGGCGATGAAGATGAGGACGTTGTGCTCGACGGCAAACGCGATGAGTCGAGCGGCAACCCGATCGAATTGCCTCGTAGCCGTAATGAAGCCATTCGTTCCAATCACGCAGTCGTATCGACCCCATCCGAATTGCGTCTTTAGTTCTTGTCGACTTATCAACGGCGATTGCCATCCGGGATGTGGCACGACGAGCTGAAGAAAATCCTTGCGAACCATTCCCGAGCAAAGCGAAATAAAGGCGTCGACCTCACCTGCGAAAATGTCAGCTCCCGGACTGTGAGCGAACAAGAATTTGCGTCCGATATGTAATTTCAACGCCCGCTTCAGCTTTTGGCTGTCGTAGAGAGCAAACTCGTGCTGAATAAGCAGGTCCCCGGGCCTGATGTCCTTCAGCGACGAGATCGTGCGCACATCGACACCGGTTTCTCGCAACGCAAACTCAAGATTCTCAGAGAAATTGCTGACACCACAACGAGTTTCGATGCTTGAGCATAGCTGCTGGATGCGAATGACCTCTGCGCTTTGCCGTCGCCCTTCGCTCGAAGAATCTGTCGCCATGAACATTTCAAAAAATCCGAACTTCTTCAAAAAAATCTATTGTAGCTCCCCTGCGCGCGCGATACGATCAAGGAACCGCACAAAGCAAGAGCAGATTTTCGTGAGTGTAGTGTAGCAACGCAAACTCGAAAGGGCAAACATGTCGATGTTCGAACTGCAATCGTCCAGTGGTAGTGGCGTCGACCGGTAACACCGCCCACTTGTCCAGCAGACGATCCATGCCCTTGCGACAACGGAAACTCCAGTTCAGGTAATCGCGGCGGTTGCAACGGGGGAATTTGCACGCCTCCGCCACCTCAAACACTAACCGCTGGTCAAGCCAGCGAGTTCCCTATTCGCTACCAGAACGGCGAGATTCAGATGTCGGTCACCGATATCTCCGGCGATGGGTTTGGGATGGTGTGGGGACACACGCGAGTCTACTGCAATCAGTTGGAGATCAACGGATCGAAGACCAACGTCAATTACGGCAACGGTTTCAACTGGCTAACAAAGACAACGGCTTATCTCGTTGACTTGAACGGTGACGACACGGCGATTCAGGTGACAATTTCGCCGCGCCAATCTTATTGGTTTAACTTGATAAGCGGCAGTTACGTCGGAGCTTTCGGCGCACTTCAGAAGCTTGCCCACGATGCAGCCAACGGCATCTTTCGTTTCATCCAAACCGATGGCAGTGTTTGGCAGTTCTTCGACTTCGATCAATCGGCCAATCCACTGGGTGCTGTATCGAGCGTTGTGAGTGCGGGTGGTGAATCATCGCTTACATTCACTTATCCCAACGCGGTTGGCCCAGTCTCGGATGTCGAGCGGAGCTATACCTCCGGTGGGATCACGACCATCGAATCCTTCACCTATGCCTATCTGCCCTCACCCGACTTGAATGCAGGTTTGATTTCGAGTGTCAGGCTACGAAGAAAGATCGGAAGCGGAAGCTGGATACCGATCGAACGGGTTGAGTTTAGTTACTACGAACCGACCTCGACCTTTGGCGGCTCGAATGATTTGCAAACCGCCGTGCATCAGCTACCGAATGGTTCTGGCGGCTGGGATAGCATCAAGACGTACTACTACCGCTACTATCGCGATGCGGAAGGCGGGATCGGCTTTTCTCATGGACTCAAGTTTGCTCTGCAACCAGAAGCGTTTGTCCTTCTCTCGGCGGCCGTCGCCGATCCTCTGGCGGCAACCGATGAGGAACTCGCCCAATTCGCCGATTTCTATTTCGAATACGATGTCAAGCAGCGTGTTGTGTTGGAACGGGTCGAGGCGGGAACACTCGAATATCGTTTCGTGTACACCACCAGCTCCAATTCGATCGACTACAACCACTGGCAGGTGAAGACGGTTGAGATCCTCCCGGATGGAAGTCAAAACGTGGTTTACACCAACCACATCGGCCAAGTCTTGCTCACGGATTTCTCGAAAGGGAGCAATCATTGGATCACGTATAACAAGTACGATGAACTCCTCGGCAAGATGATCTTGCAGGCCATGCCGTCCGCTGTTCAGGGTTATGACGATTCGCTCGAAGACTTGGGTGGTCCCACCATCATCGTGAAGGAAAGCTCGGGCTTGGTCAATCGAACGAGCTACTACGCCACGACGACGGCGTCGGCCACCACCGCGGGTGGGGTTAAAGGGTATCAACATCGCCAATCGATCCAGCACGGTCGGACTGGCTCGCTCATCAAGCTATCGGAGTCGGCTTACTTCCGACGAAATTCGACCGACGACAATCCGTCCGTACCGTTGGTGACAATCTACCCAACGGCATCGAACACCGTTTTTCCAAGCGACACCAATCAGTCGCTGACAGAAATCACCACCTACGCCTATACCTTCTTCACCGGCACTTGTGCCATCAAGCAGAAAACGACGACGTTCCCCGTCGTGAGCACGGCTCAGAATGGAACCGATGTTGCGGCCGAGCAAGAGGAAGTTTTCGATATCTTTGGCTACCTGAATTGGCGGATGGATGAGCGTGGGTTCATCTTCTGCAATCGGTACGATGTCGTGAAGGGAACGGTCGAACAGCGAATCGAAGATGTTGATACGTTCATCGTGACGGATGGTCCCAGCGGGTGGACAACACCGACCGGAGGCGGCTTGAATCTGGTCAGCGATTTCGAGTACGACGATCGCGGTCGAATCACGCAAACGCTCGGACCTTTGCATTCGATTGATATCAGCAGTACGGCTACAACGGTTCGTCGCGCTACCTGGAACGTTTACCAAGATGAAACGTTCCAGAGATGGACTGGACAAGGCTATGCGACCGGTAGCCCAGGGAGTTACAGCTACACGCTCATCAACCCGGTTTCGATCACCAAGTTCAAGGCCAACAATCTTGTTTCAGAGCAGGTTCAAGCAACCCGCGCTTCGACGAGCGGAAAACTTCTTCCAACCGACACGTTCGCTCAATCCAGCTACGTTCGCTGGACAACCAATCAATACACCGATTGCTGCTTGCTTAGCTCTACCCGTATCTATCATCTGATTCCATCGTCCGGTACCGGTTCTTCAGTAACCAACTACGACCAAACGACGTTTGGTTACGACTCGATGAAGCGTCGGAACCGCGTTGTTGTGCCCAGCGGCACGATCACACGCACGGTTTACGATGTTCGCGGACAGTCGACGAAAGCCTACGTCGGAACGGACGACAACGGCGCAACCCCGAACGATCCAACCGGCGGCGGCGCATCGGGTAACAACATGGTGCAGGTCACCGGCATGGTCTACGACGACGGAGCGACCGGTGGTAACGGCAACATGACCAAGCAAACCAACCACGTAAACGCAACCACCAACCGTGTCACCAAATTCCTGTATGATTTCCGTGATCGCCGCGTTGCAACCGATGGCGAAGTCGATTTCTATCAAGAATCTATCTACGACAATCTCAATCGCATCGTTCGTCGCGACCGGAAGGATACGACGGCTACCGGACCGTTGGTCGCGCAAAGTGAAACAAGATTCGATGCGCGTGGTCGGAACTACCAAACTCTACGCTATGCCGTCGATCCGAACACCGGCACAGTGGGTAATGCTCTGACGGACAATATTTGGTACGACGCAACCGGAAATACGCTCTGCTTACTTCCTTCAGGAAGCGAAGCGTTTTCAAAGAGCCTCTACGATGGAATTGGCCGTGTAACCGCCAGTTACAGCGGTTACCTGTCCAGCGGTACCTTCAATCCCGATTCCGTCGCCAACGATGTCATCTTCGATCAGAACGAGATGCAGTACGATGCGGCCAGCAATATTGTCTTTACCACGGCTCGCCAGCGTTGGGACAACGCGACGGGGACAGGATCGCTGAACGGACCTTCCGGTTCGCAACCGAAGAGTCGCGATAGTTATTCCGCCAACTGGTCCGACGCTTTGGGGCGAATGATTGCAACGGCCAATTACGGGACAAACAGCAATGCCGGACCACCAACTCGCCCTGGGGCGGTTCCCGCTTCTTCCGATACCGTCTTGGTCAATGAAACGCGTTATAATAGTGCCGGTGAGGGATTCGAGACCGTGGACGCTTCCGGAAAGATCGATCGAATGTTGTTTGATGCTGCCGGACGAACGACTAAGACGATTCAAAACGTCCAGTCGGGTGGAGGTACCCCCGGCAACGAAGAAAACGTTACGGTCGAGCAATCCTATGCGGGCGGGCACTTGGTGACGCTCACAGCCAAGAATCCCGAAACCGGCGATCAAGTGACGACTTACACCTACGGCACCCTATCCAACAGCGATGTCGCATCGAACGATCTTCTACGATCGGAGACTTATCCCGATTCGGTCGATTCGTCCGATAAAGTTACGTACACGCATAATCGCCAAGGACAACCAAACTCGAAGACCGACCAAAACGGCTCGGTTCATTCGTTCAGCTACGATAAGCTCGCTCGTCAAACGGCCGATTCAATAACAACGCTGGGTAGCGGCGTCAACGGGAGCGTTCGCCGCATCGGTCAAACCTATGAAGTTCGCGGAATGGTCGAAAACAATACCAGCTTCAGCGATGCAGCCGGTACAACACCGGTCAATCAGGTGCGACACGCCTATAATGACTTCGGACAGCTTGTGATCCAATATCAGGCACATAGTGGAATCGTGAACACAAGCACCAGTCCCAAAGTCGAGTATGACTACGAAGACGGTTCGGCGAACACGATCCGTCCCACCACGATGACCTATCCTGATGGTAAGGTGTTGACCTATCAATATGACAACACGGATGCAGCTAAGCTCTCCCGCGTTCGGACGCTCGATTGGGATGGAACCGATGTCTGCCGTTACGGCTATCTCGGAGGTAGCACCTTCGTGATCACCGACTACCTTGAGCCGGAAGTGAAGATCGACTACGCACTCGGCAGCGGAGCCAATCGCTACGATGGCTTTGATCGGTTCGGTCGGGTGATCAATCTTCCGTGGACCAACTATGGAACACCCACCGATCTGGTCCATCTGAAATACGGCTATGATCGCATTAGCAATCGCATCTGGCGAGTAGACATAGTTGCCCAAGCTAACAGCCACAACTTCGATGAACTCTATGGCTATGACGGGATGCAGCGATTGGAAGACTTCGAACGAGGTCTCCTGAACGGTGGCCACAACGCCATCACTAGCCCGACTTTCGAACAAGATTGGGAACTTGACGCAACGGGAAATTGGAAAAACTTCGCGCAGACCGTTCCGCCTGATTCTAGCCAAGATATTGTGCAAGAACGGCTTAACAACGCGGTCAACGAGCTCACAGACATCGACAACACTACTGGCGCGACTTGGATCACCCCTGAATATGATCGAAACGGTAACTCGACGTTGTTCCCCGTTCCGAGCGATCCGACCGATTCTTATACAAGCACCTGGGACGCTTGGAATCGCTTGGTAGCGATCCACGATTCCTCTTCGGCACTGGTTGCCAGTTACGCCTACGACGGCCAGAACTGGCGGATCACCAAGACCGACAGCAGCGTCACCCGCCATTACTACTATTCATCAGGCTGGCAAGCGTTAGAAGAACGGCTTGATACTTCAACGGATCCCGAACGTCAATTCGTCTGGGGAATCCGTTACGTCGATGATCTCGTCCTCCGCGAGCGTGACACGGATAACAACGGCACGCTCGACGAGCGTCTGTATGCGCTGCAAGACGCCAACTGGAACGTCACCGCTATCGCTAATACCAGTGGCGTGGTTCAAGAACGCTACAATTACCAAGCCTATGGCACTTGCACTGTACTCGACCCTAGCTTCACTTCAAGCACCTCATCTTTCGAATGGGAAACTCTCTACGGCAGCTACCGCTTCGATCCCGAATCATCTCTCTATCATATCCGACACCGGTATTTCAACTCAGCACTGGGTAACTGGATCTCCAGAGACCCGATAGGGTACGAGGGCGGACTAAATCCATTTCGCTATGTGAAGAATCAACCGACGACGTTATTGGATCCCTCCGGCAACTTAGACATCCCGTTCCCGTGTTTCACGGTCGGCGACACATTTGTTGAAGGAATCCCAAAAGGCTGTTGGAAGATATGTTGGATATCATGTTGGCTCGCGTTACCCTGTAGAGGCACACGAACTAAGTTCAATACTTGGGTATGCACGCCGACCACGTACGGATTATTGTATTTAAAAACGGCAACATTTTATAGTGACTGTGTATAGGAATGGGAGTCATTTTCAAGTCATGGCAAGCAAATCCGCTTCTAAGCTACAGTATCCTTTGGGAGCATTGTTCGTCGCAACTGCTGGGTGCGCGTTGTTTTTATCGTCAGTTCGCATAGGGATTGAGTCCGGTATTTTAATGTGGATTATCATGTGGGATTTAGGCGGCATAGTAGGGATTTTGACCGCGTTCCTCGTGGGAAAGCGATTGCGCCTCAAGACAGCTGTCCTTTCTGCATCAATGGGCTCCGCATTTGTTGTGCCTCTCGTGTTCCTGTATTTCGTTTATATCGACGGTATTGATGAGTCGTTGCGACAATTGCGCGAAGAACCTGTGTTTGTGTTCTTGCTACCATTTACCGGAATTGTTGGCTTTGGGTATGGCGGATTTCTCGGGCTCTTCTCCTATTGGTTTCTGTTCGTGGTTCAGAGGAAGCAGAACGAACAAACGGAAGGGAGTCGTTTCTGAGGGGCTAGCCAATGGGCCGGGAGGGGCTGCGCCGGGGTCAAACTTGGTTTTCGGTTTTCGTTGATTCGAAGCATCGCTTTCAAAACCGCCGGGCTTGTCGCGTTGATATGCGATCACTCATCTTGATGCCCTCCCGGTCTTGCTGGTTTTACTTTGGAATGCAGAAATACAAGCCTGAAACGTTGCGATGGTTTCTGGAGTGTCTGGGAAAAG
>Ga0163150_10001110_pt1 | contig 47370 bp, 42 predicted proteins | sample OliLakLV19P2IB_FD_148628 | JGI IMG/M metagenome (GOLD analysis project Ga0163150, IMG submission 148628) | Freshwater microbial mat bacterial communities from Lake Vanda, McMurdo Dry Valleys, Antarctica - Oligotrophic Lake LV.19.P2.IB | ecosystem: Environmental > Aquatic > Freshwater > Lake >... | reverse complement strand
CGGCGTGGTTCCGGTGATGATGGACTATGTTGCAGACTCAGACACCCTCATCCGGGCGGCAGATCACATCCTCATCCAGCAGCAACTGGCAACCCACCTGGAAACAGTCATCATCGTTGGCGGCGTCATGAACGTCAGCGGCGCCACCAACATGATGAAGATTCACCGCGTCGACGAAAGCTGACACGGCACGATTCGATCTGTGCGGATCTGCAAGCGAGCTAAACGTTCCCGTCAGCAATAGCAGTACTCTCATAGCGACCAGATATTGTAAAGGCGGTCAGCCAGGTGGAGGTCCAGATATACCTTGATTCGGTATATCCAAGGAAGTATAAATCCCTATGTGGCGATTGTTTCCTTCTCCGACGCTGCGACAGAGACCTTCTTTATTCATGGAAAAATCCGCAAGGGATGCCCTTGGGCTTCGTTGGCCAGAATCGTCCGGAGGAAGCTAGACATGATTCATTACGCTGCGCGTCTGTCTGACCTGAAATCGCCACCCGGCAACAGGCTGGAGGCGCTCAGCGGTGATCTCAAAGGTTGGCATAGCCTCCGCATCAATCAGCAATGGCGGATTCTCTTCGTTTGGTCAAAAGAAGGAGTCAACGAGGTTCGAGTTGAGGATTATCACTGAGCTGAGAAACTACGGTATGATTCTATTGAAACGCAAACCCACTTCTCCGGGAGAGATTCTCAGAGAGGAATTTCTGTTGCCCCTCAATATTACCCAAAGGCAACTTGCCGATCACATCGGTTGTGATCTCAAAGTCATCAACCGGGTCGTGAACCAAAGAACCCAACTAACTCCGAAAATAGCCATGAAACTGGCTGCAGCCTTCAATACGACTCCAGACTTCTGGCTGAATGCCCAGAGAGCCTGTGACCTGTACAAGGCCTCTTTTGAGCTGAAGAGCCTGCCCCAACCACTCATCAAGAAGGCCGGTTAGCAGGCCTTGATCTTGGGTTTCGAGCGTTGATTCGCCCTCGCGGACGCTCCCCTGCTAGTTCAGCTAGCGATGATTCCCTAGATTAATTAGTAACGCAGATCCCTCACCCCCAATTCCCACTCCCATGGGGGGGGTGCCGAAGGTGAAGTCTTGAGAAGACTTCACGCGGTCGCGAAGGCGGGGGGGGATGGCCTCAATCGAAGAAGAACTCAAGAAATGTCACAAATGTCACTATTAGTTTGCAACATCGAATAGCGCGTCAATTGTTCGAGAGGCTGCGGTTCTCGGCTCTGCTGATAGGCACGTTTCGTGTTCAACTGTAGCCTAGTAGGCGTCGCGCGCTGCGACGCACCGCTTCTCAATATTGGCATGGTGCCGGTGCGTTCAAAAGCAGAACGCACCCTACTCTGCTGCTCAGCCTCGACGACAAACATCGCTCGATTCCAATCATCGCCAAAATCGAGAAGCCGCAGGCGCTTGAGGATATTGACAGAATCCTGGCTGTCGCCGATGGCATCATGGTCGCCCGAGGCGACCTCGGCGTCGAGGTTGCCGCCGAGCGGGTGCCTTTGATTCAAAAAGACCTCATCGCAGGAGCGATCAGAGTGGCCAAGCCGGTCATTACCGCAACTCAAATGCTCGAGTCTATGACGCACAGCCCGCGCCCTACACGGGCCGAGGCCTCGCACGTCGCCAACGCGATTCTCGATGGGACTGACGCCGTCATGCTGTCGGCAGAAACCGCGAGCGGGGAGTTTCCCGTGGAAGCCGTGCGCACGATGAACCGCATCGCCGAGTGGACCGAAGCGTCCTCTAAGTCTTCCAGCTTTCACCAACGGCGGGAGACCTACGGCTATCTGCCCACTTTCGCTCACAGCGTGTGCCGGGCTGCCATCAGCGCTGCCGACCAACTGGAAGCGAAAACAATTGTTGTGTTCACAGAATCGGGCGCGACCGCCAGCATCTTGTCCAGCCTTCGCCCCAACCCGATGGTTTTTGCCTTCACACCCCGCAAGGACGTCTACCACCGGCTCAGCCTGCTGCGCGGCGTGGTTCCGGTGATGATGGACTATGTTGCAGACTCAGACACCCTCATCCGGGCGGCAGATCACATCCTCATCCAGCAGCAACTGGCAACCCACCTTGAAACTGTCATCATCGTTAGTGGCGTCATGAACGTCGGCGGCGCCACCAACATGATGATGAAGATTCACCGAGTGGACGAAAGCTGACCTTGCTTTGTTACCTGGGTGCATAAGCCGGTGGTGTGCTCTGCAACGAGAATCGCATTCTCGTTTTCCTTGGATACGTCACGACTTGGGGACCCGTAGGGTGCGTCGTGCCTTTCGACACACCACTGATCCTACCGAACTGGTTAATGCGTTGGAAAAGCGCAACGCACCCTACCGGATATCATGGGCGGCAGCCCTTGGCTAGTCTAGTTTCACTTGCTGCGAACGAAGTTCAAACTTCGGTCAAATTCGACAACTCCCTCTTCCGTTCGTGGGGAGAGGGGTGAACGCTTGAGAAGCGTTCACAAGGCCGGGTGAGGGGTGAACAACCAACGGAGTCGTCCCTCCCTCGGGGTCTGAGGTCGCTCGCTACTTCTAGTGTCCGTCGCGAAATTCGAAAAGTCCTGTCGTGTGCGGCTTTCAGCCGGCCCACCTAACAATTTCGGCGCCCCTCGGGAGAGGGGCGCTGTGAAGAAATTCCCCCTTAGTCAAAGGGGGTGGCGGCAACGCCGCCTGGGGGTTGTCTTGCCGATTGAGGAAGACCCTGATTCAGCGGGATTGTATCTCAAACGGCACGCCGCATCTTTCTTCGATCATGCGACCGTGCCGGACAACCCCCGCGCCGTCGGCGCTGCCCCCTTTTGTAAGGGGGAATTGCTCGCAACCGCAAGCACAGTTCAATTTTTTCACAGCTCCCCTCTCCCCGTTGGGGCGAGGGGAGCCGAACCGCTGATGAACACTCAAGCCTCACCAGACGTGACCTCGCACGTTTCGCGACAGAAACTAGCTATAGCTAGTTGGTGGGGCGGACATTCCAGTCGCCTCAAGGCCCCGGCAGGCTGGAAAGCCTGCCCCACTTTGGCTGGCGCTTGAATTGCAGATCCTTAGCCTAGGAATTCAGTCAAAAACATCTGCCCCCAGCCCGGCCCCTTTGCTTATCGCGCATTGGCGATCAGCGACGGATCGACGACGCCCGCCAGTCCACACCGGCGGGGTCGCTCCAGAATCCGTAGCGGAAATCCGCCGACAAGCGCAGCCGGTCGCCGCTCCAGTTTGGCAGGGAACGGTGGAGTGTTAGCGGTCTGAACAGGACTACATCACCACATCGGAAGTCTGTTGTGCTCCACACCGCGTCGTCTGGGACCGGAACACCACCGTCCACGATGCCTTGTCCCCAATGCTCCCGCAGGCCGCCTTGGTGGGAACTGGCAAGAAGCGCCAGCGGCCCCAGCTGACGCGGGCAATCCCCCAGGGGGAATCCACGCGGTCCAGAACTCCGCGATCATCCGGACGTAGTTCGCATCCTGATGAGGTTGTGTGGCCATATCGGGGTGCGGAGAGAAGACACGGCAGGTATTAGCCGTGCTCAAGTATAGGTAGCTTGAGCGGCTCTCCAGCGCGTGAAGCGCACGATGAATGGCAACAGAATCGCCCAATGCCCACATCTCCGGACGATTCTGGACATGCACTTGCAGGTTCACCCAATCGGGGTCCTGATAGTACCCGATGCGCTTCCCGTGCGCGGCGCGCGCCTCGCTCACGCCAGCGCCCGGATCCAGCCAACCGATTCGGCTGGCAAAATCGAGGACACAGTGGCGAAGCGGCAAAACCACCGATTCAGGCAAGAGTCCACGAAAGAATACGAACCCGTCGCGGGAGGCGCGTTCCCGGAGTTGCGCCGGGTTCTCGATGAGCGGCGCGGAGTCCTCGATCGGGCGCGTCCGGCATCCATCTATGCCTTCCATGCCGTCCACCCGTGCCAGCATTCCCATTTCCAAGAGGAACGATCTGCCAATGCCAGCGCTCGATCAATACTTTGAGCTCTGACTCCCGGAGCCAATCCAGCAAGCATTCGATCTGTCAAGACTGGAATCTTCAGCCAGTCAGCATACGCTTCTTGAGTAAAGCGTACGCGAAACGACCACGACCGGGCTCGCAATCCCGCTGCTCGCAACCAGGTGTTGATACCGCTGCGACGGAGCGGGTCAGGCGCCTCACATTCGACGGGCTCATGGATTGGAGTGCAATCCGGCAAATCGAGCAACAACGCAGGCAGCGACAGCAGCAGCGGATCGGTGCCGCCCCCTGGCTGGTCGGGCTCCAGCAGATAGAGAGCCGGGATGTTGAAGCAGAGCGCCCCGCCGGGGCGAAGCAACCTCGCCAGTGATCCTAAGGATTCACGGAGCGGATCCAACTGCCAGATCGCTGCTCCGCAGAGGATCCGGTCAAACGATTCTCGCGTCTCCGGTAGAGTCGCGCTCCACTGGACGCGGCTGTCCGGCAGCCGGCGCATTCCTTCGGCCCGCATCCCAGCAAATGGCTCGACACATACTACTCGGCCATCTTCGCCTAGGAGTTCGAGAGCTGCCTCGGCAGTCCGGCCTGTTCCCGCGGCGACATCCAGGACCCGCATTCCCGGTGCAATCCGGGCATGCCCAATCAGCTCCGCGTTAGCATGTATGTAGCGGGAATGGCTGCGGCAAAAAGCCTCGTAGTACGTCGCGGTTTCCGGATCGTTCCAGCGACTCATCGCACTCCCACGGCGGGCAGCAAACCCATCCGCCTCAAGTTATGCTCGGCCTTGAATCTCAGGCATTCCCGGATGCGCGGCTTCGTCTCCTGGTTATAGCGGAAAAAATCGAGTTCCAGATTGGCGTCGTCGATGTAGTAGCGATAATAGCGCTCGGAGTCCTCGACCGGTGGAGGAGGAGAGTAGCGGCTGTATTCAGCGCGAAGCCACCAGTTCGTGAAGTTGTACCGCAAGTGATACTCGTCGTAGAGCGGCGTTCCCGGAAACGGGACCACAACACCCATCGTGCTGAAGGCATCCACCATTGGCGCAATTCGATCCATGAAGCGCAGCGTCCTGTCCAACTCCAGGGGAGTTTCCTGCGGGAAGCCTAGCATGAAGTTGCATGCTGTCAGCAGGCCCTCTTCCTTGGCCCATTCCAGCGCTCTGACGACGTGGTCGGTTCGAAGGCCTTTCTTGATCGCCCTGAGAATTTCGTCGTCTCCGCTTTCGACGCCGAAATTGACGTGGATCAGTCCTGCCCGGCGCATGGTTCGCAGCAGGTCGCGCGTCACCATGTTGGCCCGTGTGATGGCGCCAAAGGTAAATGGGAACCGGACATCTCTTTCGATGGCAGCACACAGTTGCATCAGCCGGGGAACGTTTGCGGTGAGTGCGTCGTCCCAGCAGGGGAAATAGTTGAGACCGCATCGTTCGTGCCAGGCGTTGAGCTCCTCCGTAACCTTCTCTGCGGACCGATAGCGGAACAGGCGCCCGGTTACGGCGTTCGCGCAGAAGGTACAATGGGCCGGGCAACCACGGCTGGTGAGGATGCCCCCGGGCGCAGTTTCCCGTCCGGAAAGATCATACCAGCGGGGATCGAACAGGGATTGTGCCAGGTAGGGAGCGGGAAGATCGTCGAGCTTTTCGATAAATCGCGATGGGGGGCCGTAGGCGACGCCCCCGTTCGGCTGGCGAAAGACCGAGCCGGGAATCGTCCCCACGTCGTCGTTTCCTTCCAACCAATCCACGAGACGCGTAAAGCTCTGCTCAGCCTCCCCAGTAAGGGCGACGTCGAATCCCTGATCGAGGGTCTCTTCGGGACGAACGGTTGTGTGCGCGCCGCCAGCGACCAGCAGCCACTGGCCTTTCCTCAGCCACTCAACGAGACCATAGGCGTGCCAGACCCATCGGGTAAAGAGGCTGACACCAATGATCTGAGGCGCAAACGACTCCACTTCGCTGGCGATCCACTCGGTGCCGTGTGCGAAGTGACGAGCGGCGGCATCGATGACGCGGACCTCACACCCGCGAGCCAGGAGTGAGGCCGCGACATACTGCAGGCCAAGCAGCGGCGACCCGAGTTGCTCGGGTGAAGGCGGATTGATGAGTAGAACCCGCATCGGGGTCGGCGCATTAGAGAACGACCTTGCCAAACCGCGGTCCGGCAAACAGGGAACCCACGCTCGTGTTGTCTCCCATGATCACGGGCCCGACCGGCACGTAGGGGGGAGCAAACGTCGGGACCGGTCCTTTTCCCATCAAGCCAACCAACTTCGCGAGATTCTTCCACTCGATGAAGCTGCCCTCTACCCAGGTGGCAAGGTTCTTGATGGCCTGGTCCGGATTCCCTCCGCTGACCTTTTTTGTGTGCATCCGAATTGCCGAGTTCAACTTGTTCGCCAGCAGTGGTGCTTTCAAGGAAAGTTCCCCCACGGAACTCCCTTGAGAGAGCCAGGGCGCTGCTGCCGCCGGTGTTGGCGGAGCGAAAGGCCCGGGAAAAGCTGCAAATGAAGGGTACGCCGTATGAACATGAATCTGGAAGCTGGCGGCCCAGTCGCTCCAGGCCGCCGCCAGAACTTTCGCCAGGGCCGCCGAAATTTCACGCGGCACCTGCGAACCCGCAAGGATCTGAAGCATCCTGACCTCGATGTTTGTGTCGCTGACGAGCGAACCGGGAGTAAGGATCGCGGAAGGCCCGCTCACTTTGCCCCCCTGAATCCGAGCCCTGCTGATCCACTCATTCACTCCAACGCGGAAAGCCTCCTGCGCAAGCTTGGTGATCGAAGTCCAGTCCATCCGTTCCTCTCGATGAAACGCTACCGAAACAAACTGTGCGACTTAGCCTGGAAAGTCCTGGCTCTTTCCCTCCGGTGCACCCGACGAAGGCAGTACCCCTTTGCCTCAAAGCATATAGTCGTTAGCGGGCAGCAAGCGCCGAAGCGTTTAGACTGGGAGCAGGGATTCGAACCCCGATAGGTTAGTAGAGCGCCTACAGTCCTACCGTTGGACGACCTCCGAGCACTTTTGGGAGAGAGATAAACAGCGAGCGCGTTTGTAGCACCGATCGCCGCGCCTTGTTAACGACTGCAGAACCTACACTGAACCCACAGGAACCCACACTGGAACCTGTGACTCGCCCTGTTCCCGCTCGACAGAGGCGCAATGTTTAAGGACTGACCACCGTGCTCAGTTCAGCAGCGTAAGTTGAATGTAGCTGCGGCCACTGGTCGTCTTAGCCGATTATGCGCTCTGCAACGAGAATTTTATTCTCGTTTTCCTACGTCACGACTTGGGGCCCCGCAGGGTGCGTCGCGCGTTTCGACGCACCGCTGATCCTACCAAGCTCAATGGTGCGTCAGAAAAACGCAACGCACACAACGGGATATCAAGGGCAACGCCAACGCGGCATAAAAACTGACAAATCGTAGAGACCAACCGCCGGCTCACGCGAGTGATTTCAGCCCGACGCTCCAGCAGTGGGCTGTAGGTGACAAACCCGCTGGAAGCAGCTTTTCAGGCACCTGTTTCTGACTGCTTTACCACGAAATGTCGAGACTCAACCAGGGGTTGAGTGCTTCACTGTTGCTTGACTCAGTGCGCTTGGATTAGTTTAACTCATCTCCGGTGGCCAAATCTCTAGGAGGCTCAAACCGGTTTGTTATCGCTAGGCAGGGCCTTCCAGTTGCAGGTTTTCCTTCCGGTTTACGACATCAGAGCGATGCGCTTGCACATCGTCTTTCCTGAACTTCAGTTTTTTGGAGGATTTCGTAAAGCGCTTGGGCTCCCTTGGTAGGTGGACAGCCCGCTTCCGGCGAATGCAGCAGTAGGAACTCTTTCGCGCACGATCACAGCGGCCGCCCAAAGGCCACTCGGTCTGACGGTCCTCACTCTGTCCAGGCTTTTCGGTTGCGATCGAGGTCCCGCACATCTACGGTCTGGTGCGCCGCTCTTACGGCCGGGTTTCTTGCCAGGATTTCCTGGACGCGGGCGTTCATGGCTGAGGCCTCGGATTTGCGTTTGCTTTTTCGCAAGAGCAACGCGTAAGCTCGAAGGGTGCGAGCCAGATCAGGATGATTCGGTCCGAGGCTCTTCTCGGTGATCCCCAGCGACCTGCGGAAAAGCGATTCCGCTTCGGCGTAACGGCGCTCGAGGAAGTGGAGTTTTGCCAAGTTGTAAAGGACGTCCGCCACAACGGGGTGTTCCCGCCCGAGAAGTGTCTCCTGGATGTTTAGGGCCTGCAGAAGCAACGCTTCCGCCCGGTCGTATTTTTTCTGATAACGGTACAGGCTTCCCAGGTTGTTGCTCATAGTGGCTACGCCGGGATGGTTTTGCCCAAAAGTCCTTTGCTCAATACCCAAAGCGCGCCGATAGAGCGGCTCAGCTTCTGAGAAGCGTTGCTGATCCTGGTATAGTGCGGCCAGATTGTTCAAAGCCATGGCCACGTCAGGGTGCTCTGGTCCGAGAGTCTTTTCCAAGATAACGACAACCTGCCGATTCAAGGTTTCGGCTTCTGCCAATCGGCCTGACAAGCGGCAGATTTCCGCTAGATTGTTCATGATGGCAGCGACGCTGCGGTGTTCTGGTCCTGAGACCTTCTTTCGAATGGCAAGACCGCGACGAAAGAGTGGCTCGGCTTCCTTGTAGCGGCCCTGAACTCCGCGAAGGGTTGCCAGCGCATTCAGAGTTGCAGCGAATTCGGAATCCTCGGGTCCGACTTTCCTCCTCTGAATACTGAGCGCGCGCTGGAGCAGGGGCTCCACTTCCGGATAACGTCCCTGCTCCACGTAGAGTTGTGCCAGGTTGGTCAAGCCATTGCTGACATTCAAGTGTTCCGATCCCTGAGTTTTCTCCCAGATCGCTAGCGCCCGTTGATACAACGGTTCGGCGTCGGCAAACCGTGCCTGCTTACGATGGAGCCCGGCCCGGTTAGTGAGGCATAGTGCGACGTTAGAATGCTCAGATCCCAGGATTCCTTCCCAAATTGTTTGAGCCTGCCGATACAGCGCCTCGGCTTCGGTGTTTCGACCCTGATCAGCAACTTGCTTGGCCAAGTCATTCAAACTATTGGCGAGAGTAGAATCCTTGTTCCCAGGAGTTTTTTCAAGGATGGCGATGGCTCGGCGATGCAGTGCCTCGGCCTCTGCGGAGTGGGCCTGGCGCAAGCAGAGCCTAGCCAGGCGACTCAGACTGTAAGCCACTTCAGGATGTTCTGGCCCAAACGCTTCCTTCAAAATAGTCAGGGCCTGGCGGTAGAGTGCCTCGGCCTCCAGGCCGCGACCTTGAATTCCCCGGACGTCAGCCAGGTTGTTCAAGCTGTTGGCCACTCCCGGATGCGTCGGTCCGAAAGTTTGCGAGATTGCCAAGGCGCGGTTGGATAGGCGTTCGGCTTCCTCGTACTTTTCCTGGTCGAGACGGAGTCGAGCCAGATTGCTCAGCAGGGTCGCGACCTCCAGACGCTCGGAAAGGCTTTCCCAGATGACCAACGCCCGCTGGTAGAGCGGTTCAGCTTCGCTCAGCCGCCCTGTGGTGTGGTACAGAGCAGCGAGATTGTTCAGGCCTAAGGCCGCGCGAGGACCTTCAGGTGCATACTTTTCTGCTTCTGCTAGCGCAAGCAAATGGGCTTTCTCCTCTTCGGCGTAGCGCCCCTGCCCGCGAAGTTGTATCGCCTCGTTGAGCTGTGTCTGCCGCGGGATGTCTTCTCCCAGGGTGGTTTGGACTGGAAGAAACGGGCATAGAGCGAGGGATATGAGTGCTGCCTTCGTCAGCCATCGTGTGGCGGAACACATCTGTCACCTCCGATTTTCGCTTTCTTGCCGACCTGCCTGGGCGTAAGGTCATAGCTTGGCGTGGTGATCCTCGGCGCAAGTGTGACCCGCCCTGTGGCGGGGCTCTGCCAGTCCCGGAAAACGATCCCGGCAAGATCCCGGCCGATCTCTGGCATGACGCTCATCTCCTGGATTGCGAGACGGCATGAAGTCTTGCTCTAGCCAAAAGGTGAATCAATAGACGGCAGATTTACTCTGCCTAAACTATGGCTATACTCCTAAAAAACTGAAAAAAAATGGGTTACATCATCGGTTGGCTTGACCGTCGACGTTTGGATTCACTATTAGTCGTGTGCTAGACTGGGTTCATCCATGAAAGCGGCGGCATCATCTGGGCGGGTGGTTCGATTTGGTATCTTCGAAGTGGACCTGCGTTCAGGCGAACTGCGAAAGAAGGGGCGGAAGATCAAGCTGCAGGAGCAACCGTTTCAGGTTCTGGCAATGCTTTTGGAGCGACCCGGTCAGGTAGTGACTCGGGAAGAACTCCAGCAGAAGCTTTGGCCGGAAGGGACGTTTGTCGACTATGAGCAGGGGCTTAACATTGCCATCAAGAAACTGCGGGAGGCCTTGGCTGACTCGGCCGAGAAACCCCGGTTCGTGGAAACTCTGGCTCGTCGGGGCTACCGCTTTGTTGCGCCGACTGCCCAAAGACTTCAGAACTCCAGTGAACCGGTAGGCTCAAGTCAGACTCAGGGTGCGGGCGAACTCGTCAACAGCAAAGCAGAATCTGAGCCGAGGCGGCGTTTTGGGCCGCGGGCCGTTGGAGTCCTGGTCCTGGCAATACTCGTCGCAGGCGGGGGTTCTTATTGGTTCGCCCGTCGTGACAGGGCTACGCATCAAGCCATCGATTCTCTGGCGATACTGCCTTTCACAATCGTCGATGGCGACGCTACTTCTGAGTATGTCAGTGATGGCATTACTGAAAGCTTGATCAATAATCTATCGCGGCTGCCCCAATTGCGGGTGGTGGCCCGCACGACGGCGTTTCGCTACAAGGGTCAGGAGAGGAATCCACAGGAAATTGGGCGACACTTGAAGGTGGGTGCTGTGCTAACGGGTAGGGTTCTACAGCGAGGGGACAGCCTGAACGTGCAAGCGGAGCTGATGAACGTGTCGGATGGTTCGCAATTGTGGGGCGAGCAGTACCAGCGCCAGTTTACTGAGCTTCTCGCGCTACAAGAGGAAATAGCGCGGGAGATTTTTGAGACACTGCGGCTGCGGTTGACAGGTGAACAGCATAAGCAATTAACAAAGCGTTACACGGAAAATACCGAAGCGTACCAACTCTATCTAAAGGGGCGCTTCCACTGGAATAAGAGAACGGCCGAGGGATTGAACAAGGGAATCGAGTACTTCAAACAGGCCATCGTGAGGGATTCCGACTTTGCACTCTGCTACGCCGGGCTGGCCGACAGTTATAACATGCTACCCGGATACAGCTTGGCGTCGCCCAAAGACTCTTTCCCCCAAGCCAAGGAGGCGGCGAGAACGGCTCTGAAGATAGATAACACACTGGCCGACGCTCACACGGCGTTGGCTTTCGCTCTTATGCACTACGACTGGAACTGGTCCGAGGCTGAGCGAGAATTCAAACTGGCCATAGAGCTGAATCCAAAGTATGCCTTTGCCCACCATTGGTACGCCATCTACCTGCAATCGATGCAGCGCCGTGAAGAAGCCATTGCAGAGATCAAACAAGCCCTTGAGCTCGAGCCTCTTTCGTTGGCCATCACCACGGCTGTGAGCTGGGTGTTCTGCTGGGCGGGCCGGTACGATGAGGCCATTGCCGCAGCCCAGACCGCCGTAGATCTGGATCCGAGCTTTGCCATGGGACATGTCAGACTGGCGCTGGCGTATGAACAGAAGCAGTTGTATAAAAAGGCCATCCACGAAGCACAAATAGCGGTGACTCTTAGCGGTCGGAGCCCCGTGAGGTTATCAGAGCTTGCACACATCTACGGCGCCTCTGGCCAAAGAGGAAGGGCAAAGGAATTAATCAACGAGTTGAAGCAGCTATCCACTCGACGCTATGTGCCTCCGCAGGACTTTGCCTGGGTCTACACAGGGCTGGGAGACAGAGAACCAGCCTTCGCATGGTGGCAGAAAGCCTATGAGGCAAGGGATATGAGGCTGGCTTTCCTGCAAGGTGATCCTGGATTCAATGCCATACGCTCAGACCCCCGATTCGCAGAACTGGTACGGCGGGTCGGCTTGCCACCGCAAGGATCGCGGTAGAGGTTCCTTGCTCGCGTAGTAGCAGACAGGGCGATGGGTCCAGTGTCGTCATGGAAATAGACAGATCACAGTGCTCGTCTTCCACAGAAGTCTCGACCTCGGCGTTTCTTCGAGGACGAGGACGACGAGGAGGACGATTTTCAAGGGAATGGGAAGCAAGGCGAGCGAGTTTAGGAGTTGTCTCGCGTGATCAGTACGACGGCAGGATGCCACAGCACCGCGGTCGAATGGTCGAGATCGTTGGCCCCAGACGCAGCCACCGGCTTGGCGAGCGCAATGAGAAGGCCTTCCGATGACAAAACCCGATGCCAGGAAGTCTCACCGGACTGAGGCTGACCTTCAGCAATTCTGCATGAGAACACTCTCCCTTGCGCGATGGCTGTTTCGGCTTCAGCATCCGCTCGCAGAACCGGAAATTCACCCAAGACTTCGTTCAACGGGATGAGACGGGCAGCCAGCACTTCTATAGTCAATCGCTCGAATTCGTTGAGAGATAGTGATTGACTCAAAGAGAATTCGCCTGATTCTGTTCTGCGAAGTCTCACAAGATGGGCTCCACATCCCAGGTCGCTTCCAAGATCATGGGCCACTGAGCGGACGTAGGTTCCCGCCGAGCAGCAAATCGTGAACTCGACTTCATCGGTCGCGGACACGGACAAGGTGAAGCTCAGGGCATCGATGTGCACCGGACAGGCGGCCAGCAGCACGGGCTTCCCTTGCCGCGCCAGCCGGTAGGCTGGGACACCCTGAAGCTTCTTCGCAGAGAAGGGCGGCGGCATCTGCAGTTGTTCGCCCGACATTTTTGCCGCTTGTTGCGTGAGCTGCTCCTGAGTGACTTCGGGTACTACCACATCAGAGGCCAGCAGGCCTTCTCGGTCATAGGTGTTGGTTGAGAACCCCAGCCGAATCGTACCTTCGTAAGCTTTGCGGCCGCCCTTTAGAAATTCGACCAGCCGCGTCGCTTTTCCCAGGGCCAGCGGCAACACACCGGTGGCCATCGGATCGAGCGTTCCAAGGTGCCCCACTTTGCGCACCCCCAGGCGCCTCCGCACGGCCTGCACCACATCGTGCGAGGTCTTGCCTTCCGGTTTATCGATGACTAAGAAACCGTCGAGTTGGGGCAAGTTGTAGCCCTCAGACCACCCAGGAGTGCGCCTTCGTTGGCCGCTGACCCCTCACCCGGCCTTGTGAACGCTTCTCAAGCGTTCACCCCTCTCCTCACAAACGGGAGAGGGAGTTGCTTCAAATTTGTGAAATTCAGTGACGAGGAGTGTTCGCAGGGCATTTGATGCCCGGCGTCGTTGACTTGTAACTACTCAGGTAGACAGGAGTCAGGAGTCAGAATCCAGAATGGCCTGCGAATAGGCCGCCAACAGCTTGCTGACCTCTTCAAGCAATAGGCCTAACTCGGAAACATCGCCGTACTCGAGGTCCTTGGCGAGAATCAGATAGTATCGGGATTCTTCGACGGAACCTTGTGCGATGTTATAAAAGCGGAGTTTGTCTGCTTTTCCGCGTTTCTTGAATCCTTCCGCAATGTTGGCGGCAATGGAGACGGCAGCGCGCCGCCATTAAGAGGACAGACCATAGGTTTCAGATTTGGGGAACGTCCGAGTCAGACGGTAGGTCGCCAGCACAAACTGGTGAGCCTTTTGCCACACCACCAAATCCTCAAATCTCGTCGCTGGTGCCTTCATTCTGACTCCTGAATTCTGCCTCCTCGCTACCTGAGTAGTTACGTTGACTTAATCCGACTCCGGGGACTGCTTGGTCTTCACGATCAGTTCTTCAATGCGGGCGCCATATTCAATGGATGAGTCGTAGAAAAAGGTGAGTTCGGGAGTATTTCTCAACCGCAAGCGAGCGCCGATCTCATGCCGGATGTGGGACGCGGCGCTGTTGAGACCCGCCAGAGTCTTGGCGCGCTCTTCAGCGCCGCCCAGAATACTGACATAGACTCGCCCGTGTTTCAGGTCGGGACTCATCTTCACTTCCGTCACGGTCGTCAATCCGATGCGGGGATCGCGCAGCTCCGGCATCAGCGCACCGATCTGCTCACGGATCAGTTCTCCAACGCGTACGGGCCTGCGGACCGGGGGTTTCATAGGTATTCGATCTGGTAGCTGCTCAGGCTGCCGTCAATGATCTTCTCGGTCTCTTCAACAACGACATTGAGCATCTGCTCGAGAATGAGATGATCGGATGAGATGGAGACAATGCCGAGCGTTGAGCGCTGCCACAGGTCTTGATGTCCGCACTCGGCGATCGAAATATTGAACTTGCGCAGCCGGTCCTTCAGGCTGCGCAAAACAATCCGTTTTTCTTTGAGCGAGTGGGCGTCGGGAATGAAGATTTCCAGCGTGAGGAGACCGATATGCATCGTCTGAAAAGACGAACCAGAGGCTCACCGCCGATCAGAGCGACTCGGGCGCCATCTTCTCCATAGTGTACGACTCAATGACATCCCCCATCTTGATGTCATTGAAATTCTCCAGGCCAATGCCGCATTCAAATCCCGAACGAACCTCTGAAGCATCATCCTTGAACCGCTTCAACGAAGAGATCTTCCCTTCGTACACCACCACATTGTCGCGGAGGAGGCGAACCTGGGCATTCCGGCCGACTTTGCCATCCGTCACGGAACAGCCAGCCACCATTCCTACCTTGGGGACCTTGAAGATGTCGCGCACCGAAGCGGTGCCCTGGTAGGCTTCCTTGAACTGCTGGTCCAGCATGCCCACCATGGCGCTCTTAATTTCATTCGTGATGTTGTAAATGATGGTGTGCAGGCGAATATCAACGCCCTCATGGACCGCCAAGTCGGCCGCCTTTCGCTCCGGGCGAACGTTGAAGCCGATGATGATGGCATTGGACGCGGAAGCCAGCAACACATCCGTTTCCGTGATGGCGCCGGTACCCTTGTGAATGGTCTTCACCTTCACCTTGTCTTTGCCAAGCTTGCTGAGCGTTTCAGAGAGAACCTCGACGGACCCCTGCACGTCGGCTTTGAGAATCAGCGGCAGTTCTTTGATGGCGCCGGCCTTCATCTGCTCGTGCAAATGCTCGAGGGTAAGCCGCGAAGTCTTGGCGAGCTGGCTTTCGCGCTGCTTCAACTGGCGCAGGCTGCCGATCTGCTTCACCTTGGAAACGTCGGTCAAAACCTGGAATAGATCGCCGGCGTGCGGAACGGCTTCCAGTCCCAGCACTTCCACCGGCACGGAAGGCCCGGCAGTTTTCACCTGGGTGCCGCGGTAGTCATAAATCGCTCGGACCTTGCCCGTGACGGCGCCGACAATGAAGGAATCGCCGATGTTGAGCGTTCCGTTCTGCACCAGCACCGTGGCTACGGGTCCACGCCCCTTGTCGAGCTTGGCTTCCAGAATGGTGCCGGTGGCGGTGCGTTGTGGGTTCGCCTTCAGAACCTGAATATCGGCCACGAGCAGGATCATCTCCAACAACAAATCCAGGTTGGTCTTCAGTTTTGCAGAAACCTCCACGGTGACTGTCTCGCCGCCCCAATCTTCGGCCAGCAAGCCGTTGTCGCCCAGGGTCTTTCTCACGCGTTCCACCTGCGCATTGGGCTTGTCAATCTTGTTGATCGCCACAATGATCGGCACCTTCGCCGCGCGTGCGTGGGCGATGGCTTCCAAGGTTTGGGGCATAACGCCGTCGTCAGCAGCCACCACCAGGACCACAATATCGGTCACCTTGGCGCCGCGAGCGCGCATCATGGTGAAGGCTTCGTGACCCGGCGTGTCGAGGAAGGTGATGGTGCGGCCGTTCTTCTCAACCTGATACGCGCCGATGTGTTGGGTGATCCCCCCGGCTTCGGTCGAGGTTACGCTGGTTTCACGGATCGCATCGAGCAAGGAGGTTTTGCCGTGATCGACGTGGCCCATGATTGTGACGACGGGAGATCGCGGATGGACGTTTTCTGTTTTCTCTTCGGCGATGGCTTCATATTCGGCATCTTCCTCATACGAGATGATGGAAGCTTCGGCGCCGAAATCGCGGCTGAGATCGATAGCCAAAGTCTCATCCAGAGCCTGATTCAGCGTCGCGAACATGCCCTTGTCCAGCAGTCGCTTGATGATGTCTTTGGCTTTGATATCCAGCTTCTCAGCCAGCTCTTTGACAGAGACGCCTTCGGTCAACGTGATGGATTTGTTTATCGCGAGGGGCTGAAACGGAGCGGGCCGGGCGATGGTCGTGATGGGCGCCCTTCCACTTCTCCGAACGTCTTGCTTTCCTTCCTGTGTCTTCAGGGGTGCACGGTAAGGTCCATGGGGCCTTGCGTTTCCCCCACGATGGTCCCGCGCTGCCGCCGGCGCCCCTTCGGCCGTGGCCGGAGCAGAGCCTGGTTGGCGCGGCCGAAAACCCGAAGGTGGAGATCCTGGCCCGCCTGCCGGCCGCGGTCCCACTGGTGGACGGAAAGTCCCGCCCCCGGGGCGCGGAGGCGCTCCGGGACGCGAAGTGAAAGTGCGCGGCTTTATACCAATATGCTGGCGAATCGTTTCAGTCGGGCTCGCTGCCCCCCCCGGCAACGGTTTGCGCGGCGGCACCGCGGCGGGCTTTGCTCCAGCGGGCAACATCGGCCCCCCTGGCCGCAGCCGGGGCGGATGCACCAAAGCGGAGGGAGCTACCGGCGGACCTGGGGGCCGGACGATCAGCCGGTCGCCAACCTTGGGTGCCGCTGGTGCCGGAACAACAGGCGTTGTCGGCGCCGGAAGTGGAACCGCAGGTGCAACCGGTGCCACTGGTTTGGGAGGCGCAGGCGGTTCAGCCGGTTTGGGTTCAGGCTCTTTCGCCGCAACCTTGGGCTCAGGCGGCTTAGCCGCTACTTCAGGCGGTGCTGCAACGGGCTTTGGCGCTTCAACCACAGGCTCAGCTTTAGGCTTCGCCTCAGCAACCTCGGCCTTGGCCTCAACCACTACTACCGGTTCAATCTTCGCCGGCTTCTTCTTAACTTTCTTGCCGGAGAAGTGGTCCTTGATGTCTTGAACGCGCTCTCCGTCAACATGACTGGCAGCCGAGATCCCTTCAATCCCCTCGCTTTTGAGGTAGGCAATAATCTCCAGCGCTTCAATCTTGAGCTCTTCCGCTAACTTAAAAACTCTTTTCTTATCAGCCACGCAGTTCTGCACGCCACGGATTTCGACCGGGCGTTACTCCTCCTGTTTGCTTGCTTCGTTGTCTATCGCATTTTCAGACTCCATGTTGGAACTTGACTCTGTGTCAGTCGAACTGGCCGCATCTGCCGGTTCAACGGAAACCTCATCCCTTGCTGCCACATCCTCACCGCCAGGCGGCAATGGCTCCGCCGCTTGCGCCTCAGAACCGGCGGTACTCTCCTCGCCTGCGGGTTCCTCGGACTGCCGGGTGTAGTATTCCTTCACCGACTCAATGATCTTTTCCGCGCTCTTGGGTCCCACGCCCTTGATATTCGTTAACTCGGCAATGGGCGTATCGGCTAATTGCTCGATCGTTTCAATGCCGCTGTCGGTCAGTTTCTGCAAAATGGTGGCGGTCAATCCAGGCAGCTCCGAAAGCGGCGTGCGCGCTGACAGCTGAGCCATTTGCTCTTCGATTTCGGCGCGTTTCTCTTCCTCGCTCTTGATGTCGATCTTCCAGCCCGTGAGCTTGGCTGCCAGCCTCACGTTCTGACCCTTTTTCCCGATCGCCAGGGACAACTGATCCGTTTCGACAATGACTTCAAGATGTTTCTCGATCGAGTCAATAATGTTCGCCCGGCTGATCTTGGCTGGACTGAGCGCATTCATCGCGAACTGTGAGGGATCGTCGGAATACGCAATAATATCGATTTTCTCCCCATGCAGCTCACGGATGATCGCCTGGACGCGCGAACCCTTCATGCCGACGCAGGCTCCCACCGGGTCCACATCCCTGTCCTTGGAGTAGACCGCGATCTTCGAACGTTCGCCCGTGTCTCGCGCAGCCATCTTGATGACGACGGTGCCGTCATAAACCTCAGGAACTTCCATTTCAAACAACTTTTTCAGAAGTGCCGGATCGATTCTAGAAATGATGACCTGCGGCCCCCGCGTGGTTTTCTCCACCCGCACAATAGCGCCACGAATGCGGTCTCCTGCCGAAAAATTCTCCAACCGCGACTGTTCCCGTTTCGGCAGACGTCCTTCGGCCGATCCCAAGTCCAGAATCAGGTCGCCGCCTTCCATGCGCTTCACCAGGCAGGTGATCACTTCGCCAATGCGTCCGGTGTACTCCGCAAAGATGCTGTCTCTCTCAGCCTCACGCACCTTCTGCAAGATCACTTGCTTCGCTGTCTGCGCGGCAATGCGTCCTAAAACGTCCGTCGGTTTCTGGATCTTCACTTCGCCATCAAGCTGGACCTCAGGATCAAGTTTCTGGGCGGCTGCCAGTGAAATTTCACGGGCCGGGTTGGTGACCGTCTCGACGACTTTCTTGATCGCAAACACTTCCACGTGGCCAGACTCTTTATTGAACGTGGACCGCAGATCCTCAACCGACTTATAGAACTTTCGCGTGGCCACCAGCACTGCGTCCTCGACGGCGCTGACGACAATCGCGGGATCAATGCCTTTGTCCCTGCTGAGCTGGTCAATCTGTTGGTACAACACACTGGTTGTCATTCAAGCCGCTCCCCGGGGTTTTCCCTCTCAAAAATCAACGTCTAGATTGGCTTTGGAAACCACGAGCAAGGGGATACGCGTCGTCTTTCCGTTCTTTTGCAAGACTGTCAGCAGCTGCCCGTCGAACTCCGTCAACACGCCTCGAAAACTCCGCTGGCCGTCAATCGGCTCTTTTGTCTGAAGTTTAACCACACGACCGCAAGACTTTTCAAAGTCTTTCGCCGCACTGAGCTTCCTCGTCAATCCAGGTGAAGAGACTTCCAGCGTATAAGCTCCAGGAATGAGGCCTTCAACGTCGATCTCGGTTCCCACCTGCGCGCTTACCTGCTGACAGTCGGTATGAGTGACACCGGCCAGCTTGTCAATGTAAATGCGCAGAATCTGGTGGTCCAAACCGCCCTTGAACTCCACATCCACCAGTTCCAATCCTTCTGCGGCGACAATTTCTTGGATAAGGGCTTTCGTCCGGTCCAGATCAACCAACGTGAAAATTCCTTAGCGGGAAGACTGGCTGAGAGCAAGCATCAGAGCAACAAAAAAGTGGGCTCGCGCCCACTTAGAGCCGGAATACTATAAGCTGCGAAATCAGAATGCAACTAAATTTGTTGTATCAGAATGCAACTAAACTTCTTGTATCAGATTGACTCTGCCGTATTGGAGCGCCTGCTGGCCCCTCGATGAAAGGGATCCGGTGGCTTTGGATTACTCCCCCTTCTCAGAATGGCAGCTCCTACAAAGCGGACATTTCTACTTTGAGTTTGGTGAATGCGGGCATTCTTCATTACTGGGACGACACTAGATTCATGTTGTCAGTGCAGCCAGTCTGTCAGTCGCGGCTCGCAAAGCGAATGGCCGCTCTGCGTGGGGTGTTCTGAGAGGGCAATGTGTCAGCTCTCCGTTTACGAACTTGACTTTCATTTTCATCTCATCTTTCATTAGGCAACTGAATGCAGTGTTTGGCCGGTTCAGAGATTAACCTGCATTTCGAAGTTGGCCAGCGGCATTGAATAGCTGCTTACGTGGGGCAGACATTCTTGTCTGCTAGTTGGCGCGACTTTCCAGTCGCCCCAAAGCCGGACTGGAAAGTCCAGCGAACCGGCAGGCTGGAAAGCCTCCCCCACATTGATTGGAGCGGAATCTCAGGGCCGCAATTTCGAAATTCGAGACTTAACAACCGTGTGGCGGAGGTTCTAGTGCTGGAAGGATTCATGATTACGTTGCGCGAAGGCATGGAGGCTTTCCTGATTGTCGGTTTGTCGATCGCGTTCTTGAGAAAGAGCGGCCGCCGTGGGTTGGAATCGGCTGTCCATTGGGGCATTGCGACTGCGGTGATCGTCTGCGCCGCGGCTGGGATCTTGCTGTATCAGGTCGCGTTCAATCAGGCCTTATGGGAAGGCGTGCTCTCGTTGGGTGCCGCTGTTTTTGTGGGATCGTTAACGGTGCACATGTGGCGTCACGCACGTACGATCAAGAAGGATATTGAGAACCGTCTCGAAGCGGCCTCAACGCGCGAAGAGGGACGCGGCGCCTACTGGGCCGTGTTCTTTTTCACGGTGCTGATGATCTCACGAGAGGGAATTGAAACCGCTCTGCTGCTGAGTTCGCTGATGTTCCAGGTGGCAACCCGCCCGATGTTGATCGGAGCTGTCTTGGGTGTGCTGACCGCCATCGTTATGGCCTTCTTTTGGACTCGCTTTGGTTACCGTGTCAACCTCCGCCGCTTCTTTCAAGTCACGGCAGTTTTCTTGCTAGTCTTTGTCGTACAGCTACTGATCTATTCCTTCCACGAGTTTGCCGAGGCTTCCCTGCTTCCCAACAGCGACTACTGGCACGAAGTCAGCGAGCCGTACGGCCCGGATGGAAAGTACGGGAAGTTCATCACCTACTCCCTGGTATTTCTGCCCGCTAGTTGGCTGCTCTTTTCATCCCTGTTTGACAAAAAGCCAGCACTGCAAAAACAGGCTGTGGGAAAAGGCGTGTAGAGTCCCTCCAGTTCAGAACCTCTCCCCCTTGCGCAGCGATTAAGGGGGAGATCAAGAGGGGGTTTTTGATCAGCCGTCCAATTTTGATCAGCCGTCCCATAAAGATCAATCCCCGAGATCTCACATCTCCTCAAACTTCGAATATTCCTGCAGCACCGCTAACGCTTTGTCTTTGAGTTCCAGCTTCAATTCTGCCCGCGAGGGCAGCGCCATGCTGCGACCAAATAAGGCCTGCGGCCGAAAATCGATTTGGTACTCATAGGATTTGCATCCTTTCGGCAACTTCGTCTGGCGGGCCGTCAGACGAACCAGTTGATACGTTTTGGAGTCGATCCACACGCGACCGCGTTGCCGCAGTTTCACAACCTGCCCCAGCAGCGAGAACTTGGTCTCGGTGATTTCGGGGACTGTCTCAAAGGAAAACACCAGACAGGACCTCCTATCGATCGTTTCCGGCGGTTGTTTTTTGAAATCGTTGGCCAACCGGTTCTCAAACGAGAAGGCTTCAGTCCACCGTCCGGTAAACGGCTGCTCGATGAGAGGAAAGGGGGCCCAGCCCGGAGTGCTGCCCTCGGGCACGGCTGGACGCGACTCGGTAAAGATCAATTTTTCATTCACCCGCCGATCCGGCTTGCGCGTCACAACGTATGGATGACTGAATTCGTGACGCTGCGTTGATTTCGACTTGGAGTCGGTTTCGACAATCGAGAGCTTTTCGTGGCAGCGGAAAGTTTTGAGCGAAAGCTGGTTTACAGTGATCTGCTCACTGACCTGGGACAGAGCCAGCAACGCATCTTCAAAACCTTCAAACTCTTCCTCATCGCGATCCTTCGCCAATGCCCACGCGGCACTGGCAAGAGCGAAGGTCAGGAAAATCAACCGTGCTTTTTGTGGTTTTGTCATGGCAAGATGATGAGGCGTTGAGAGGTTCCGCTTTAGAACAAGGCTCGAGCGGCTCGGATACCTTAACCGCTTATCCTTCTTGAAGTCTATTTCTTGTTGGGCCTTTGGTTTCTTCCTTACATCCTTTCCCTCTCTCCGCTGCCCCAAGAGTTTCTTGCCATTTCAAGAGAGGTTCCCTATTCTACGTATTGAATACGTATGACGATGCGCGAGGACAGGCATGCAGAAAAAATTGACCATCACGGTAGATGAGAAAGTCTACAAGGGATTGCATAGCGTCATCGGGCGCGGCAACATCAGCCAGTTTATCGAAGCATTGATTCGGCCGCATGTCGTTTCCAAGGATCTGGAAGCTGCTTATCACCAGATGGCAGAGGATGAGGCGCGGGAATCAGAGGCGTTGGAGTGGTCAGAGGCCACAATTGGAGACGTCCGGCATGAAACGAGGTGAGGTATGGTGGGTGAACTTTGAACCTTCCGTGGGTGGAGAAATCCGAAAGAAAAGACCTGCCGTAATCGTCAGTAATGACGCAGCCAACAAGTTCCTGAACCGAGTTCAAGTCGCACCCTTTACCAGCCAGACAGATCGCATCTACCCAAGTGAAGCAGAGGTTACGGTTGGGGGCCTCTCCATACACCGTGTTCACCGTGCTGTCGGTATCCACATGCACCCGCTCTAACTGCAGCGCCCCCACTTCCCATACCCGCCGCACCATCTCGCTGTCGATTCCCATCAACTGCGCTTCGTTGTGGAGGTGCAGCGAAGCCAGAAAGCGCCAGAACGTGCTTTGCACTGGCAGCGGCCCCGCGCTGCCCAACACCTCTTGCACCATCTCATCGTCCCGCACGTATCTCACGTGGTGCAATCGCGCAAAGCCTAAGTAAAACATCAACACTGTCCCCATTACGAACTGGGCGTTGCTCAGACTCGCCGGCTGCCGCTTGACCGTTAGCTTCTCGTACAGCAGCTGCACAAACTCCAGCTTCTCCAACAACGCCGCCAGCGGTAACAGGCCGCCGTACGGGGTCAGCACCCCGCCTCCAAAGTCGTACCGGGTGGCCGCCCCGATTTTATTGGCTTTCCCCCGCGTTCTTTCTTTTCCGCTCGCAACGGCCTTTTCACGCCTCGCCCCTTCTGCTATCTTCTCCATTTGGGAGTGCTCCTTTCCTTGATCGCTCTATCAAGCCTGGATAGGTCGTTTCGCCAAACCCCCTATCCTAGGGCACTCCCACTTTCCTTTCAATCCCCCTGTTCCGGTTCAGTTGTCAGGCGCCGATTCGGCGCATAATTTGGGTAGAATGCTTAAGCCGAAGCTCAGCCAACGTCCGCCAAAAGCGCTGGCGCGGCTGAGCTCGATTGCGTGCGGCCTCATACTCGGCTTTTGGTCGAGGACGAGCACGACGACGACGCTTGCGAGGGGATCTGGATAAACTCTTCGGAGAACTATGAAATTCTCGGTCGCTTTGGCCCAGCTGGCACCCAAGCTGGGAAATTTTTCTGACAACCTCGAAGCGCATCTGCGTTGGGTTGAAAAGGCCCGCGCTGCGGGGGCCAGTCTCGTCGTCTTCCCGGAACTCTCGCTGACCGGTTATATCCTGCAGGATCTGGTGCCCGATATTGCCGTTCCCCTGCCCGATGCCACCCGGCTCCAGCCGTTGCTCGACGCTTGCCGTGGCATTGATTGCGTGTTCGGGTTTGTTGAGGTTTCGAGCAACTTCAACTACTACAATGCGGCCGCCTACGTTTCTGACGGCAAGATTCTGCACGTCCACCGCAAGCTCTATCTCCCGACGTACGGCATGTTCGACGAGATGCGCTTTTTCGCCATGGGAGAGAACCTGCGTACGTTTCAGACCCAGTTCGGTGAACTGGGTCTCTTGATTTGCGAAGATCTTTGGCACCCTTCCACGATCTACCTGCATGCGCAGGATGGCGCGAAGGCTGTGATCACGATCTCCTGCAGCCCGGGGCGCGGCGTTCGTGAGGGTCCGTTGTTTGCAACTTCTGAAGGCTGGGAGAATCTTCTCAAGACGACTTCCCAATTTCATACCGTGTTCAACATCTACGTCAATCGGGTTGGCTTCGAAGATGGCGCCCACTTCCCTGGAGGATCCATGGTTGTTGGCCCGTCGGGAGAGGTGGTCGCACAGGCCAAGTATTTTGAAGAGGACTTTGTGGTAGCAACACTCGATATCGAAGAAGTGCGCCGGGCACGTTTGTTCACTCCGGTGCTTCGGGATGAGCGGTTGGAACTCACATTGAGAGAGCTCTCCCGGATTGCAGCGAAACGGAACGTGCCGCATTGAAAGCGTTCGTGTACTGGTCGCTCGTCATCCGCGAAAGAACGTCAACCCGGCTTACTATCTGCCGGGGTGGAGAAAACAAAGTGGAAGCGCCGTCCCGGCGCTTGAGAAGCGGCGAGACGCCGCTTCCACCTTGAGGATATCAAGCGCACCGCCCTTGGCGAGAATAGAAGCACGGTCATCAGAACCTCAGATCACTTCATGAATATTAACTGCGAACTCACCACACGCATCCTGGAAGGCTTCATCCGCGACGAGCTGTCGAAGGCGAGCTTTGCGCGGGTCGTGGCAGGGCTTTCGGGCGGCATTGATTCTGCGGTTTCCTGCGTGCTCGCAGCCAGGGCGCTCGGTCCTGAAAACGTTCGCGCGGTCATGATGCCCTACAAGACAAGCAGCCAGGAAAGCCTTACCGATGCGCAGGCGGTCGTGGATCAGTTTCAAATCGAAAGCGAAACAGTTGATATTACGCGCATCGTTGACGGCTACTTCGGTTCCCAGCCCGAGGCCAGCACCTTGCGACGTGGCAATGCCATGGCCCGCGCCCGGATGATTGTGCTGTTCGACAAATCGATGGAACATAACGCGCTTGTTCTGGGCACCTCGAACAAGACCGAGCTGCTGCTGGGCTACGGCACGCTCTATGGCGACATGGCTTCAGCGATCAACCCGATTGGCGATCTCTACAAGACCGATATCTTCCAACTTGCCGGGTACCTCAAAGTTCCAGAGTCTATCCTCATGAAGAAACCGACTGCCGACCTCTGGGCTGGCCAGTCGGATGAGGCGGAGCTGGGCTTCACGTATGCCGCGGTTGACGAGTTGCTGCACGAACTGATCGACCGGCGGAGCTTGCCGGAGAAGCTCGTCCAAAAGGGCTTTGAGGAGGGCTTCGTTCACACGGTGGTTCGCAAAATTCAGGGATCGCAGTTCAAACGGCGCGGGCCAGTGATTTGCAAGTTGTCGCCGCGGAGCGTGACCCATGATTTCCACTACTTGCGCGACTGGGGACTTTAGAGCCTTGGCAGTAATGCGTTAGATATTGGGGGTGCTGCGCTTTGGAGTGCGGCAGCTTGCTGCCGCTTTTTTGGTGGATGCCGGCTCGCGCCAGCTTGCTGGCGGCTTAAAAATTCCGCGCTGCGAACAGTGGGATACTAGGCCGTCCACAGCCGGGCAACGAGTGTGGGCGCAGCAAGCTGCGCATGTGGAGAATTGCCACGGGGCAAGGCGGCAGCAAGCTACCGCACTCCAAACTCCCCCGGTAACTAACGCAATGCCCTTGGCGGCAGAATTGATTTGTGTTCGCTCAGAAAATATTTTGATGTGGCTAGGACCCTTATGAGGAATCCGCGTTCATTTGCGTTCATCCGCAGCCGTTTTTCACGTGTTCCCCGTGGTCCTTTTTTGGTTCCGGCTTGTCCGGCTTAGGTCTTCGACATGCCCGGAACGCTCTACGTGGTCGCCACCCCAATCGGCAACCTGGAAGACATCACAATGCGAGCGCTGCGCGTGCTGCGCGAGGTGGACCTGATCGCGTGTGAAGACACCCGGCACACCGCGAGGCTCCTCGCCCACTACGACATCCAGAAGCCTACGACGAGCTACCACGATCACAATGAGAACGAAAAGGCGGGACTGCTGCTGGACAAACTGGAAAGCGGACTGCAGATCGCCTTGGTGAGCGATGCGGGAACACCCTGTATTTCAGATCCGGGCTACCGCATTGTGCGACAGGCGCATGCACGTCGCATTCGGGTGGTCCCCATTCCCGGTCCATGCTCGTTCATCGCCGCGTTGAGCGCCTCTGGCAGAGCCAGCGCTGCTTTCACTTTTCTGGGTTTTCTGCCGCCACGCAAGAACGCGCGAGCTGCGCTGCTAACCGATCTGAAGGATGAAGAGCGGACGCTGATTTTCTTTGAGTCCCCGGAGCGTCTGGTGGAGGCGCTCGAAGACTTGGACAAGATTCTAGGTCCGCGAGCCCTAACCATTGCCCGGGAGATGACGAAGGTTTACGAAGAGCTCTTCTCGGGCACACCCAAGGAAGGTATAGAATACTTCGCCAGGAAACCGGTGAAGGGCGAGATTGTTTTGATTGTCGAGCCGGGCGTCCGAGAATCGCGATCCTTGGAGTCATTGGATATGGCGGCCTTGCGGCAACGAGTGGTTGCGATGACACAAGGCCTTGGAATGATGAAAACGGAAGCCGTGAAGCGGCTGGCCCGGGAGATGAACGTCTCTCGAAGAGACCTTTACCGGTTGTTGGTTGAAGAGGTGGAGAGTTCCTGAAGCGAAAGGTGGGATCTGGCGAGACCCAAAACAAGGAACCGCCAAGCACGCGAAGAGCGCCAAGTTCTTGCCTGATGAAGCCTTTCGTAGAAGTACGGTTGGCCATCGGAATCTAGGTTCCGTGAGTTGAGATTACCAAATTCCAAATGACAGCTCGGATTCCCCTTGGCGTTCTTGGCGCTCTTTGGCGGTTCAAACAAATGCAAATTTGCCGACCGCTGTCGACCAAACCTTGAACTTCGTTCCCACCAAATGGACCTAGGGGGGATGCCACTGGCGATCCACACCTTCGCCCTTGTTCAAGGAGAGGGATCCCTATCTTCAAAGGAGAATCGGAATTGAAACTGGCAAAACGGCTGAGTCGGTTGGGAACGGAAACGGCTTTTGAAGTCCTGGTCAAAGCTAAGGCGCTGGAAGCCCAGGGAAAAGAAATAATTCACCTGGAAATTGGAGAGCCTGATTTTCCCACGCCCCAAAGCGTGGTGGCTGCCGGCACACGCGCCCTCGAGAATGGCCACACGCACTACTGTGCATCGGCCGGCATTCCCGAGTTGCGCGAGGCCGTGGCGCGGGACATTCGAGCAACGCGGGGCATTCCCGTGGATGCCGATTGGGTCGTGATCACCCCGGGTGCCAAGCCGATCATGTTCTATCTGATCCTGGCGCTCGTGGAAGAGGGAGACGAGGTTCTTTATCCGAATCCCGGCTTTCCGATCTACGAGTCGATGATCAATTTTGCCGGCGGAAGACCGGTTCCACTGCCTCTGCTCGAAAAGTTCGAGTTTCGTTTCGATGTCAGCGAGCTGCGCCAGCGCGTTAGCGACCGGACGAAACTTATCATCATCAATTCCCCGCAAAATCCCACCGGCGGCCTGTTGACCAAGAGCGACCTGGAGGCGATTGCCGAGATCGCGGTCGAACGCGACATCATGGTGCTGTCGGATGAAATCTACGCCCGGATGGTGTACGACGGCAGCCATCACAGCATCAGCTCTCTGCCGGGAATGCTCGAAAGAACCGTGATCCTCGATGGCTTCTCCAAGACCTATGCCATGACAGGCTGGCGCCTGGGTTACGGCGTGATGCCTCCCGCTTTGCAGACCCATATTTCGCGGCTCGTGACCAACAGCGTTTCGTGCACGGCTCCGTTCACGCAGATGGCCGGCCTGGAGGCGCTCGCAAATGCTGAACGCGATGTCCTGGAGATGGTGGCTGAGTTCCGGCGGCGCCGCGATTTCATCTCGAAGGCTTTGGATTCGATTCAGGGCATTCGTTGTCTCTGCCCCCCAGGCGCTTTCTATGTGTTTCCGAACATCCAGTCTTTTGGCATGAAGAGCGGCGCTTTTGCCGACTACCTGCTGAATTCAGCCGGGGTGGCTGTATTGTCCGGCAGTTCGTTCGGCGAGTTTGGAGAAGGTCACATTCGAATTTCCTACGCCACCTCAATGGTGAATCTGGCCAAGGCAGTGCAGCGAATTGGGGAAGCAGTCAGCACGCTGCGAGCCTAGGGTCGGCAACTGCTCCTTCTCCCATGAAGCCAGACTGCACCAGAACGCAGTTCAATTCTCCCCGTTCGTCTCGCAGGGTTCCTCATCCCAAGCATACTGGTCTCCAGTCTGGGCGTAGTGCAATTCTGCACATCCTTGCGTGGAGGCAAACGTCATAATAGGTCAGACGTCGAACGGCTCCGACTCGACACAAAGATCTTCGACAAATGCCCCTATGAACAGCCGGAAGAAACTGCAGAGCGTCGTCATCAACGGACTGGATGGACTTGAGCATCTTGTCCAGCGAGAGCAGAGTCGCCAAGCGTCTGAAGCTGCTAGTTCTCCGGCCTCAGATGATGATGATGATAAAAAAGAGGTTTTTAGGCTGAAGCAGCAGATGGAACAGCTGTTTGAGCGGATCAACGACTTGTGTGCTCGCATCGAAGCGCGCGAAAACGCCAACGGCCAATCTCTGGCCGGGTTTCCTTCGAGAAGCAGGCCACTGCCGGAGAGGAAACTTGCTCCCATTCGCGGTTTCGAGGGACTTGTTCCCAGTCTTCTCGAAAAATGTATCCGGTTGTCGCAGTTTAAGGACGCGAAGCGGGCCCGTCGATGGCGTGCAGCTAGCTTGGTAGCTTTACTGGCAGGTGGCTTGGCGATCTGGCTCCGCTTGGGGCTTCTACATTCCGGCGTTGGGCAAGTTGCCATCGAATCAGACCCAGCAAAAGCGGACGTCTTTATCGACAACCAGTTTCGAGGGCAAACTCCCTTACAGCTCAGATCAATTCGAGCGGGAAACTATCGCGTTCGCATCAGCAAGGAAGGATACGAACCTCTTGTCCACGAGGTTCGTCTGAGCCGAGGAGAAACGGCTCGTGTGGACATCCGTTTGAATGAATTGAGTGCAGCAGACTTGCAGATGCTGGCACGATCTCTATTCAACCAGGGTAAGTTGAGAGAGGCTGACCGCATCTGCAACTTGCTCTTCCAAACACCCCCTTACGATGCTTTTGCGCTGGACTTGAAAGAGAAGATCCTCACTGGCCTTCTAGCGCAGATCAGCCCGCAAGGGCTTGCGGGCAAGACGAGTGGCACCGAACTCGCCTCACGGCAGCCTTGGAAATCCTCTGTGCTGCCAAACAAGGAACAATCAGACAAAATTCCGCCTTCGGAAAGTGGATTCGTCAAAAACGGAATAGTTACCACGGCTCAGATCAGTCAACCTAGTCGTATATCATCGAACAGGGATCCGCAGGCTGGCGCCGCTCAACGCCCGATTCAGAGTTCTGGACTCGTGTCGCCCGAAAAAAGCTTCAAGCTGCGGGTGCCTGTGTCCCAAGTGTCAACAGCCGACGCCGTCCAACGGCAGCCTGAGCCGGTAGACAAGGAGCTCCTGGATCGGATAAAAAATCGAATCCAATCAAAACACTTCCTTGAAGCAAGATCTCTTTTGCAACAGCTTCCGGTTACAAGCCAGCCGGCTGTCCAGTTGAAGAATCTGCTGGAAGTGGCTGAAGCCGATGTTCAAAAACAACGAGACCTTGTCTCGTCAGCGTTGCAAAAAGCGGAATCTGCCCTGATTGCAGGCCACTACATCACCCCTCCCGACGATAACGTTGTCGTCCATTGCAACCGCGGGTTAGGCTTCGACCCTCAAAACCAGAGGCTTCTCGCGTTGAAGAACGATGTCATTCAGCGCAGCATTGTTCAAGTGAGAGATTGGATTCAACGCGGAAAGTTTGAGCAAGCCCGCGCCTCCTATTCCTCATTGAGTTATCTTTCTCAGAACGACACGGGGTTTCCGGTTCGGCGACAATGGTTTCAGGAGGAACTGAACAAGCTGGAGTTCGCCAGTTATCCCGTCATTCATGAACACAAGTTTGGAAGCTGCAGCGGTAGGTTGCGCATGAACGCACATGTGCTTTCCTTTGTCCCATCAAGAGATTCCTCCCACGGGTTCACGGAACCACTCCGCAGCGTTATGGTGACGGAGGGCGGAGAAACGTTGAGAGTCCGCTTAGTCGGCAAGAGTTTTCAGTTTCACCCAAACTCCAACCAGGAGTCTGGCGCGAGTCGCCAAGCGTTCCAAGCCGTCTCTGATCAGCTCATGGATCTTGTTGCCAAAGCGACCCATTGAACCTTTACGCGATCGAGCCACGGGTAAACCAAAACCAGGCATTGTGCTTATTCACGGAATTGTTGGCGTGAAACCTAAAACCGCTTGTCTCTTGTGCACCGTTTGTCCTGGCACGACCCTAATGCCTCCATACCGTCAGGTTTCACGGCTTGTAACTCGATGATATACTTCCGCCTCCGATCAACGAAGAGAACAGCTGTTCAGGCTCGTTGGGTCGGCGTGAACGAATTGAAGAAGAGGCGCGGCTTGCCGCGTTTATCTGGCGGGAGGATATCCCATGTATCGAGCATTGATGTGGATGATACTCTGCCTGGCTTCCTGCAGCCGCTCCCTTTGGGCTGCCGAGAAGCCGGAGCATCGGGCTCTGGCGGAGTACTACGCGCCGGTGGTTTATCAGGAGTCCAAATCGGCCGTTTTGGATTACATCACACGGTTTGACTACGACGGTGATTGGAACGGCGCCAACAATTGGCGAAACGCTTACCGGTATGAACTTCGTGCTTATGTCTATTACGCCGTTGTGGAATCGACCAACCACGTGTTCATTACCTATGCCTTCTACCATCCACGCGACTTTACGGCTCGCCCCTTGGAGGGCATGGCCCCGAAAACCGAACATGAAAACGACATGGAAGGTTGCATGCTGGTTGTGGAGAAAGACAAAACGCTCTGGGGCAAAGCGATTCTGCTCGAGACGCTCGCGCACGATCACTTTTTTAAGTATGACAATCCGAACTACCGCCGGGTGAAGAAGGGAAAGCGTTCTCTGCGTCTGGATGGCTCCATCGTGTTCCTGAAACAGATCGACGCTACACACCATCAGCAGCCGGCCATCTACATCGAACCCGAGGGCCACGGTGTGAAGGCCGCTACCGAGCAGGTGCGCGCTCAGGATTTCAAGCATCCGGGAATCATCTATCGGTTTGCCGGCCGTGGAGCGGAACTGCCGCGCAGCAACAGCGATCCCGACGTAAGCTACGACTTGATCGCCATCGAAGACTCGCTCTGGACAAGGCGGGCGGAGATTGGCCCCGCTTCGTTGTACTGTTGCGGAGACTCCTACACTCTTCCCGGCGGACAGACCATCCTGCTCGGGAGCGCGTTCAACGGACCGATCGGAGGTTGCGCCGCCAAACCACCCTGGGGCTGGGATCAGGCCAATGACGGGCCCATAAACAAAGGGGATCTGTTCCGTGATCCTTTGACAGCGGTTGCGGCCCAAATGCCCGTGGAGGGATGGGGCGGCACCTACGTTCACAACCCTTATCTGGCAGCCGAAACCAGCGTCGCCTCGAAGCCCGGCACCCTCTGTTCAGAAAGCACGGTCAGCAAGACGCTTGGGCAGTCGGCCACCTCCTCTCTTCTAGGCATCAGCAAAACGTTGTTCTCCGGCGGCTTCAACAGCCAGCGCATCGGAGATCGTGCCAAGCAGTTGTTCCTTACCAACACAGTGTTGCTGGAATGGTCGCGATTAGCCGATTTTGAGCGTTGGAACTGGAACAAAACGCTCGCCGAGCCGCTGCTGCCAAGACTTCTGACCGAGAATCTGAGGGACCAAATCCAACTGTCGTTTGCCAAGGACCTTGGCTTTTCGAGCCCTGCCCTGAACGTTCCGGCACGCTATTTCGACAGCCTGGTTATGAATTACAAGTGCGCCATTGAAGGCGCCACGGGACGGGTATTCTGGATGGTCGAGGGCATGAAGGAATTCGATGAAGCGCACAGCATGAGCTTTCCGCTGAAGAAGTCGGATGGCTGGGCTGCTGACGGCGTGGATCTTTCCAAGTCGGAAGGTTGGGACCGGAATGTGAACATCGTTCAACTGAAGCTCGAAATCCTGGGATCGAATCAAGAGACTCTAGCCTCCGTCGATCCGGCCAAAGCCAGCGCACCGGCGCAAGCCTCATCGAACCTTCTCATGATCAACAGCATCATATTGGATCGTCATGCTTTTTCGGACACCTTCGAACGTTAGTTTTTCCGGAGGCAGCAAAATGAACCCAGTGAAATGTGACAGGGCAGGTTGGAAGCATCTGACCATGGGCTGTGCGGTCATTGTGCTGGCGGCCTTGCCCGCAATGTTGTTTGCCCAGGGCACTCGGCTTGAGATGCCCAAGAACAAATACAATGTGGAAGACGATGTGAAGCTGGGCCGCGAAGCTGCGGCTCAGGCTGAGAAGGAGTTCCCGCTCCTACGCGACGAGGAGATTGAGTCGTTCGTCAACCAGGTGGGCCAGCGCATCGTGTCGGCCATCCCCGCGGAGTTCCGACAACCCCAGTTCCGCTATTCCTTCAAAGTAGTCAACGCAGGCGAGATCAATGCCTTCGCACTTCCGGGCGGCCCTATGTTTGTGAATCGAGGCATGATTGAAGCCGCAAAAACGGAAGGTGAAATGGCTGGCGTGATGGGGCATGAGATCACCCATGTTGTGCTTCGCCACGCGACAGCCCAGGCCACTGAAGCTCAGAAATTTCAGATTGGTTCTATTCTGGGTCAGATCGCCGGCGGTGTCATTGGTGGGGGCCTTGGCGACATCATCGGCATGGGGAGCCAGATTGGATTCGGCGCTGGGGCGCTGAAGTACAGCCGGAAGTATGAGAGCCAGGCGGATATCCTGGGCGCCCAGCTCATCGCCAAGATCGGGTATGACCCGCGCGACCTTGCCAACATGTTTCGCACAATTCAACAGCAAGGCGGCCGCAGCGGCGCTCCGGAATGGTTGAGCAGCCATCCTGACCCAGGCAAGCGTTACGAACGCATTGAACAGGAAGCGCGGCTGCTTCGGGTCGATTCTTCGCGTACGCGCGACACAGCCGCCTTCCGACGCATCCAGCAGCGCTTGCGTGCCATGCCCGCCGCTCCGAAGGGCCGTCAGCCTGGACAAGGCCAAAGCGAGCCCTCCGGCCAAGGCACCTATTCGAGCCGCGTCGAGCCGCCCTCATCCAGCTACCGCCAGGTGCAGACTAACCGGGTGCAGCTCGGTGTTCCCGACAACTGGCGCGAGTTTCGCGGTGAGACCTCGGTGACGTATGTTCCTGAAGGCGCTTACGGAGAGAAGGGTCTCACGCACGGCGTCTTGTTCGGCACCGAACGGGTCGCCAGCTCCAACTTGCGCCAGGCTACTCAACAGTATCTGGAGAGTTTGCTACAGGGGAACCCCTATTTGCGGCAGCAAAGCAGTTCCCAAAACTCCCGCGTCGGGGGCCGATCAGGGTTGGCAACCCGTCTGGCAGGAAGGTCTCCTGTCACGGGACGCACTGAGGTCGTAACGGTGCTGACTAGTTCCCTCGGAAATGGAGAGTTGTTCTACTTCGCTTCGATTGTTCCTGAAGAGGAGAGTCGAAACTACGACCCAGTTTTTCACCGAATCCTCAACAGTGTCCGATTCGCACGGTAGCCAGAACGGTCGGTTGACGGTTTGCATTGCTGTTGCGCATTGCAAATCACGGTGATACTTCTATGAGATTTGTCTGATACATCTACCGTTCCGAGAATCGGCTCCCCTCTCCCCAACAATTCCTGGATGGGAATTCTCTGAACCATAACGAGAACATTCAAGCAGTGCCTGCCCCCTCACCCCTAACCCCTCTCCCGCGTTGGAGAGAGGGGAACCGAAGTCTATCGACTTCTTCCAGAGGCAAAGAGCAGCGTCACTGTTTTCTCCAATTCTCGTTAGTTTTCTTGCTATCGTTCTGGCCTCTTCTCGCGGCCGCAGCAAACGAGCTGCGACCGCCCACTGAGGTTATCCCGCCGGGAGAAATCCTCGTCTACGAAATTCGGTGGGACCCGCCTGCCTGGATGTTTTTTCTCCCCACAATTAGCGCGGGGGAACTTACGGTTCAGTTCCAGCACGAGGCACGACTTGACGGCAAGGCGGTCCATCGGATCGCCGCTCGCGCCATATCTTCCGGGTTCTTTCCAAAGCTCACCGGCATAGCGGTCGACGACTCTTTTGAGTCCATCGTCGACGCCGGCCGGTTCTGCTCCTTGAGAATGACCAAGAAGCTTCGAGAGGGGAAAAGGCTTCGCGATATTGTTCTGACCTTCGACAGCGAGCGCGGCAACGGGCGCTATCTCGCCTATGACGCTGCCAGGACGCCCCCTGCGCAACTGAAGAACGAAGAAGTGAAGAATCTTCCGTCCTGCGTACAGGACATTCTTTCTGGAATTTATGTGACCCGTTTGCAGGAGCTGCGCTCTGGAGAAAAATTCCCGCTCGTTGTGAGTGACGATGGAACCGTCAAGCAGGTTGAAGTGAGAATCAAGGAAAAGGAAACCATCCAGGCGATCGCCGGGCGATTCTCTGCTTGGAAGGTGGAAACTGTTTCGGTCTTTGGGGGGCTATTTAAGGGCGGTGGGACGTTTCTGGTCTGGTTCTCCGATGATGCTCACCGGATGCCAGTCAAGTTCGAGGCCAAAGTCAAGGTGGGTCGAGTCTTCGGAACCCTGAAACAGATCAAAAAACAACCCGGTAAACCAGATATTTGAACAGCTCCTTCACAATATAGGAGCGCGATTCCGGCTGCTGCCACCAGGAGTGACGCTCCGCTGGCAAGCTGGAGGCAGTGACTGCAACAAAAGCCAACTGGAGGGGCCGCCCGCGAAAAGCCTTCCGGAAGGCCACGGCCACGCGTCGCAAATGCACTGCGTCGCTGACCACCATCAGTGACTGCATTGGATCTGCCTTCAGCAACACGGCAAGTGCCCGAGCTTCTCGCCATGTGCCCAGCCAGCCGGGTTGAAGCCATTGGCAACTGGCGCCCTTCCCATTCATTCTGACAAAGAAATGCCGGCGCACCGGCCGAGTTTGCTCCACCATCGCCTTCAACCCGCCATCCCCCGTCAGACCCAATTCGTAAAACTTCCGCCACTCAAAGCGTCCGACACTCAAGATCAATTCAGGCGCAAAGCCCTGCTGCCACAGCTGAATGCCGAAGACCTTGCGTTCCTGCCGGCCTGCAAGAACGAAAATGCAGTCTGCGGGCTTCGGGGCTGTGCCGATGTTCAGGAAGTCGTAAACCTGGCGGAGAGCAGACTCCATCGTACCTTGACTGAGCATTGCGAATTGTGGTGATCACCCCTGTGTGCGCATTGTCCGATCTGATCGCAGGCAGGATTCGGTTTCTTTACCTCAGAGAGCCGAGGTCGGTTGAGTATCTCCGGGACGAAGAGTTTCGTCACCTTATTCTGGCGATCCTATTGAAATTACAGTGACACCCGTGCGTGCTCTGATGCAGTCACAGTCGTTGGAATCGGCTCCCCTCACCCCAGCGAGGGGAGCTGTGAAAAAATTTGTTTGGGCTTGTAAACTCGATTCGGTAGGGACGCGGTGCTCCGCGTCCGTGTTGGGTTTACCGTCGCAGACGCGCAGCAGCGCGTCCCTACCGTTGAAGTCTTTCACAGCTCCAGGGCGAGGGGAGCCGAACTCTGTTAAGTAATTTCGAGGCACGAAGACTAGTGTCACTCTATTCTGTAGTCCTCAATAGATAGGCGAAATTGAACCATTGAGTTCTGTGATCGGTTGGCGCTGCACACTCCAACAAGGTGTGAGGGAGCCGGGCCGCTTGCGGAATGCTCTCCAAGTCTGACTCAGATGGAAGCGCCAATTCTCAGAGCCAAGTGAATATTGAGGGTGACCCGGGCGAGTTCTGTGGACAGCGATTAGCAGTCAGTCCTTGCTCTGCCTTCGATAGGTGTCGTAGGCCTTCTGAATTTCTGCTGTCTCGGGGACGCCGCGGTGAATCCAGATTCGGTAGCTCAAGGAAACGGCCTTGCCTGCTGGAAGGGTTTGCGGCGTGATTCCCGGCCAACCAACTGCAAGCAGTCCGTAGTGCCGTGTCATCCAGGTGGGCGGATAGCTGGGGTGCTTGGTATTCACAAAAACTGCGGCGCCACTCAACGCGCCCCTGCCTTTGAGGTCGCCTGAAAGATCGGCCCACGGAAGCCGCGTGATCAATAAGTCCTCGCTCGATCGACCCGAAGGCGCCGTGATGATCGTCTTTGAGCGCGGTCCAAACCTCAGAGTCAATCCACCGTAGCTCTTGCCTTCGGCGCCCCAAAGGGTGATCGGCCTTCCTTCCGGCGTCAAGGTCAGATCCAAATCAATGAAGCGGCCTTGAGAAGAAGCGGGGTGAATCCTCGCCCAGACTCGCTCCAGCATCACTCTCTTGCTGCCCACAAACCATCCATTCTCTACACCCAGCACTGCGCCTTTCGAATTCGTTTCCCGCGCGAGCCAGCGCTGGAACTCATGCCGGATATCGCGCAAACTCCAAAGATCCACCTCCTGGTCATCGATCTTGATATGTGGCCAGGCCCAGTGAAGACCGCGATGGCTCTCGTGATCCTTGGGGAAATCATCGGTTAGAACTTCACCGTCCAGTCCGTAAACCGGGTGAAAGTATGATGAACGGCCCTTGGCGTTTGGCGCACTCTGGCTCGTCATGACGCCGTGATTGTAGACAAGGACCGGGCGCTCGCCTTCCCAAAGCTTCAGCGACTTATCGCCGACGGCCTCAAAACGAAAATGTTGCTGGCCGGAAGCAGTCGATTTTTTTGTTCTCTGATCCTTTGCAGCTAGAGACCCCTGGCCAAATATCAAGGCACAAGAGAGCACGTTTAGAAAAGCAGCTGTTCTCAGACTGACGCGAAGCTTGCGACCCGGCATGTTCATACCTGTCTCCTTGGTAGTGTTCGATGGGAGATTATCGCCTCTGCTTTCGCTTGTCTTGCATTTACTGCAAATGCCTCAACCCAGGAATCCCTAACCGATTTCTGTCGCGAAACTCTCTAAGCCTGGAGTATCCACGATTGACTTGTCTTTTGCCTCAATCGTGGTCAATGGTGGAGCAGCGCCACTATCGGCGCTTCGCGGGCTGGTCTCGGTCGGGAACAGCCGTCCACGATCACCGCGAAGTTTGCGGTGGTCGTGGGTAGTCGGCAGCGAAAAGCGGACTGCTCACTTCGACAGTTCTGTGCCAGAACTACTTTGCTGAGAATTGTAGCAAGAAGAGTTAGAATCGGCGGCCTGCGAAACTTGATCACCTGTCTATCAAAGCAAATTGATTGTTGCCCTATTCCGGAGGAGCAGCCATGTGCATGGGAATCGCGAGGCCTCACGCTCACACTCGAAGACAGTTCTTGCGCCAAGCAGCTGCGGTAGGTTCATTAGTCTGCGCCTTTGGCCAGGGCTGGCAGAACCTGCTGGGGATGACCAAGCCGATGCAGAGTGGATTTGATTTGCTGGTCAAGGGGGGAAAGGTCGTCGATCCGTCGCAGCGGATTTCCGCTTTTCGGGACATCGCTATTCGCGATGGCAAAGTGGTGGCCGTGGCGGAGAACCTAAATGAAGCACAGGCCAGACAGGTGCTCGACGCGCGAGGCAAGATCGTGACACCGGGTCTGATTGATGTCCATGTTCATGTTTACGAAGGCGTGGCGCCGCTTGGGATTCCAGCGGACCCGAACTGCATTGCCAAGGGAGTGACGACCGTGGTTGATGCCGGTTCTGCCGGCGCCCACACCTTTCCCGGGTTCCGGCGGAACGTGATCAACGTTGTTGACACACGTGTTTTCGCTCTCTTGAACATCTCTGTCGTGGGGCAATCCACCTACTCAGAAGACAACCCTTATGGGGAATTGCTCAATCTGGGCTATGCGAATCCGAAGCTCGCCATCCGAACCATCGAACGCAATCGCGACGTCATTCTCGGCATCAAGGTGCGCCTCTCGCGACCCATTGCAGGAGAACACGACTTGCAAGCGCTCAAGCTCGCCAAGGAAGCCGCCTCGGCAGTCGGCCTGCCCCTCATGGTTCATATTGGCGACACGCACACTCCCTTGCCGGTCATCCTTTCAGAGATGTCTAAAGGCGACGTGGTGACGCACAGCTTCCGAGGAAGCAACGGCGGCATCCTGGATGACCGGGGCATGGTGCTCAAGGAGGTTCGCAGCGCGATGGACCGCGGAGTTCATCTGGATGTGGGGCATGGAGCTGGGAGTTTTTCTTTCGATACTGCTGAAAAAGCACTCAAGCAGGGTGTGGTGCCCGGAACGATTTCGAGCGACGTGCATCAATTCAATGTGAATGGCCCGGTGTTCGACCTGGCAACGACGCTGTCAAAGTTCCTGCATCTCGGGCTCACGCTGGATGAAGTGATTCAGCGGGCATCCACCAACCCCGCCAACCTCTTTGGATTTCCCAACGGGCTTGGAACCTTGAAAGTCGGGGCAGCAGCGGACGTCGCCCTGTTTTCGCTTGTTGAAGGAGATTTTCGGTTTGAGGATTCCCTCAAGCAAACTCGCCTCGGGCATCAAAAGCTCGTTCCAGTGGCAACGGTGAAGGCTGGAAGAATTTACGGATCGGCGGTGATGCCGGTAGTTCGGGCGGGTTAATCGCAATTACGGGGAGGGCGAGGCTCCTGCCGAGCCTTCTTGCAACAAGCTCCCGTTGCCCGGCTCGTTGCAACGGTACAGTTTTCTGAGAGGAGACGAACTCTATGCGATGGAAATGGTTGATGGTCTGTTTGTGGATGCTCTCCTGGAGTTTCCTGCTCATGGCCGGCGAAGCGACACACCGGCACCGCATCCTGGTGGCGCAGTACCAGGGACCGGGTGGAAACCGGCTCATTGAAGTGTCCGCCGAGGGCAAGCTGACTTGGGAGCACACGCCCCCTAGCATCTGCGTGATGTTCCAAATCCTGCCAAAGCAGCATCTACTCTACGCCTACGGAGGCAAACCCACCGGCGTCAGAGAAATCGATCGCAAACAGAACGTCCTTTGGGACTATGTCAGCCAGTCTCCGCAGGTTCTGGCCGGTGAGCGGTTGCCCAACGGGAACACCCTGCTGGCAGAGCAGGGGCCAAGTCGAGTTGTTGAGGTCAATCGGAAGCTCGAGGTTGTTTCCTCCGTGAACGTACCCACCAGTGAGAAAGCCTTCCATCGGCAACTGCGGTTGGTTCACCGGCTCCGGAATGGAAACGTCCTGGCAGCGATTGAAGCCGAGGGTGCGGCCAGGGAAGTTGATCCCAACGGAGAGGTCGTGTGGGAAATCACGGGGCTCACCGATGTCTATGAGGCGCTGCGCCTTCCCCATGGGAATACTTTGGTTGCCTGTGGAACTCAGAAGCGCGTCATCGAGGTTACTCCTGCCGGCAAGATTGTTTGGGAACTCACTGCCCAAGATGTGCCCGAGTTGAATCTCACCTGGATCACGAGTCTGCAGGTGCTGCACGACGGCAATTTTGTCATTGGGAACTTCCTGCGGGGCCAGGAGGGCAAAGGCGCCCATGCGTTCGAGATCAATCGAGCCAAGAAAGTCCTTTGGAAGTTTGACGACCATAGCCTGGTGAAAGCCGCAACCATGGTCCGAGTGTTGGACAAGCAATAAGGATGTCGGCGACCGATCACGGCAATCATCACGTTTCCGAGGTTGAGGTTCCTCCTCCCATCTCGATTCGCAAACTCCGTGTCATGCACCTTTTAAGTCGTCCACTCGGCGGTCTGCTTTGTGCGTCGCTTGTTTTCCCGGCGGCCGAGGGGGAAACCACACGAATCTCCGACTTGATAGACCGTGGATGGTTATGTCGAATCGGAGGCTGGATTTTCTTGAGCAATGCTGCGCAATCTGCCGGTACGGAACCTCGCACAGCCCTCCCCATTTCTGATGATGCCACACTCGTTGCCGCCGTTCTGCGGCGAGATCGCAAGGCCACCGCCGAGTTTCTTTCCCTTCACGCCGACCCTGTGTACACCTATGTGCGGAACCGGCTGATTCCGAGGACCGATTTGGTGGAAGACGTTTTTCAAGACGTCTTTCTGGCCGCCTGGCAGGGCTTGGCTGGATTTCGCGGCGCGTCCTCGCTGCGCAGCTGGCTGCTGGGAATCGCCCGGCACAAAGTTGAGGACTATTACCGGTTGAAGCTTCGTGAGCCGCTGCCGATCGAGACGGAGGAAGGGGAACCATTGCCTCTTGCGGTCGAGCCGGAGTTCGACGAGGCAGTCGATCAAGAGCGACTGACCGAGAAAGTTCGGCAGATCCTGAGCACGCTGCCCGAAGTCTACAGTCTGGCCCTTCTGTGGCGGTACTGGGAAAACCGCAGCGCCAGCGAAATGGCGGCCGGGACGGGCCGCACCGAGAAGGCTGTGGAACGCATCCTGGCCCGGGCGCGGGAGCAGTTTAGGTTGAGGTGGAGAGATGAGTAAGCCAATGACGGACGACTCGTTCTTCGAAAAACTTTCCGAGGCGACTCAGCCGGCAGATGGAACGCTGGCCCAGGCGCCGTCACGCCTGAAGGCGAGGGTCTACTCTGCTCTCCTCAGTCAGCAGACTGCGTCCGGCCCCCTCCTGAGTGTCTCAGCCACCGAGGCGTCAGGCCGGTCTTTGTGTGTATTCGAGAAGGCTGTCGAAGTGCTTCCGGTAGGAGAGGGAATCAAAGCTTTGAATTTCTGCCGTGTTTGCCACGCCCGGGTTGCAGCAGAGAAAATGGAAAATGCTCCCATCTATTGGCCACACTGTCCCTACTCCGAGTTTCAGAACCGATAGGAATTCCATCAGTATTTCTCTAGAATACCGAAGCGATTCTGGAAATTGGCAGCATCTCGTTGTCCTGGCGGCGACAATTGCTGGCGGGAGCTAGTCAAGGCCAGATTGTCCAGGCGTGAAGACGTGAATTCTAGAGGGCTGAAGCTATGACGTGCTTTAATGCTCAGGAAATAGCGAGCAGTGCCTGCACTCCAACATGAAAGGTAGCAATATGCGGCCAAATCGAAAACAACGGTTGAACCCAATGGATCGGAGAAAATTTCTTACGACTGCGGGTTTGGCGGCCGCTGGGTTGACGGCCGCGTGCAAGGAGGGAAAGCCGGTCGCCGAGAAAGAACTGCCGAGCGAGCTGGGTGCCAAGGTGAGCGCCTATGGCGAGCGGTCGAAGTACGACACGGCGAAGCGTCTTGTTCCAGAACTGAAGAGGCCAGAGATCGGGTCGACGACGACGCCTCTGGCCGATACCGAGGGCATTATCACGCCGGCGCCGCTCCATTTCGAACGGCATCATGCGGGCGTGCCAGAAATTGATCCTGCCAAGCACACGCTGCTGATTCACGGTTTGGTAGACCGTCCCACGGTCTATACGATCGATGAGCTGAAACGGCTGCCATCGGAGTCGCACATCTACTTCGTCGAATGCTCAGGCAATTCCGGACGCGAATGGAAGGCCCCGGGTGCCGGAGACGTGCAAAAAGGCTTTGGGATGGCCAGTTGCAGCGAGTGGACAGGAGTGCCGGTGCGGCTGCTCCTGGAAGAAGCTGGCCTGCAGAAGGGCTCCAAGTGGATGCTGGCCGAAGGAGCAGACGCCTGCAAGCTCTTCCGGAGCCTGCCACTGGAGAAGGTCTTAAAGGACGGCCTGGTGGCCTATGCCCAAAACGGTGAAGCGATCCGGCCGAGCCAGGGCTATCCGGTGCGGTTGATTGTGCCCGGCTATGAAGGGAACACCAACATCAAGTGGCTGCGGCAGCTGAAAGTGGTCGATCAACCCTATATGGCCAAGGATGAGACTTCGAAGTATACGGATCTGATGCCGGATGGAAAGGCCCGGCAATTCACCTTCGAGATGGATGCCAAGAGTGTCATCACCCACCCAAGCGGCGGCCGAAAACTGGCCGACCCTGGGTTCTATGAGATCCGCGGACTGGCGTGGACCGGCCGGGGCCGCATCGAAAAGGTGGAGGTGAGCATGGATGGTGGAGTCACGTGGAAGGCAGCGCAGCTGCAGGAGCCGCGATTAGCGATGGCGTTCACGCGGTTTCGGATGCCCTGGAAATGGGATGGCAGAGAAGTTCAGATCATGAGCCGGGCTGTGGATGAATCCGGTTACGTGCAGCCTTCGCGTGAGGCGTTGACCGAAGCTCGGGGATTGAATTCCAACTATCACTTCAATGGGATCAAGGCGTGGAGGATTGGGGCTGATGGGGAGGTGCACAGTGTTTAAGTCAGCCGTGCTCTTGGTGCTGGCAGCAGGGTTGGCGATGGCGCAATCGCCGAAGTACAAAATGGGGAAGCCGGCAACGGCGGGCGATATTGCTCAACGCGACCATTTTGTCTCACCGTCCGGACAGGGCCTGCCAGCAGGAAAGGGAACTGCGGCTGAGGGGAGAGCCGTTTATGATCGGCGTTGTGCTTCATGCCATGGCTCGGAGGGCCAAGGAAAAGAAGAAGCGGCGCTGGTCGGTGGGCAGGGGACGCTGGCAACGCCAAAGCCGTTGAAGACCGTCGGCAGCTATTGGCCCTATTCGACAATTTTGTTCGACTACATCAACCGGGCGATGCCATTCGATAATCCGGGGCTGCTGAACTACGACCAGGTGTATGCCGTGTCGGCGCTGATCTTGCATTGGAACGGGATCATCGGAGAGCACGACGTGATGGACGCCTCGACGCTGGCAAAAGTAAACATGCCCAACCGAGACGGATTTGTGGCTGATGACCGGCCCGACACCGGCAAGGGGACGAAGAAGCCCAAGCCGACGGCAAAGTGATGGAGCATCGCCGAAGCACTTCTAGCAAATGTTTAGACCTGAACCGTTTGACCTGACTTCCCCTATTCCGAGTTTCAGAACCGATAAGCCTAGCCTCAAAACCGCTTTAAGACACCGAAGAGATTTTGGAAATTGGCGAGATTCCGCTGTCCAGGCGGTGACAATTGCTCGCTAATCGGATTGCTCCGGATCGTTTCGCTGAAACTGTAGCGAAGCCCCCATCCCCCACCCAGTGCAAAATCCATCCCCACTGCCACGCGTAAGGCAGGAGCCGTAGAATCGAATTCCTGCGCAGGCAACCTGGGCGTCCCTTGCAGGGCGAGAAGAGCCTTTTCGCGGCTGGTGAAAGACACAAAACCGGAACCTACCGAGAGGTAGGGTCGAAACCAAGTCTTCCGATCCCTGAAGTACAGCAAGAGATCACCGATAACGGCATGCTGGGCACTCGTTCGAGACTGCTCGTAGAAAACGCCGCCACCTTCGGCCGCCTGAGTGGAGTTCAGGGTGAGTCCGTTCCTGTTCCAAACGTAGCTGCCTTGGATGCTGAAGTAGTCCGTCAGATGAACACCGGCGAAAACGTTTACAGCGAGACCATTCTCGGGCTTGTACAGTGAGACCGCCGATTGATTTCCCGTTGTGATCGATCGTCCATCCGCAGAAAGAGCCGATAGTCCTGCTAACACTCCAGCAAACGGGGTGGTTTGAGCGGTCAGACGCCCGGCAAGGCACAAACTTCCTAGAACAGCCAGCACGACAAGGCGACGTTTCAGGACAAGCCTCCCCGCAAAAGTGAACCGACATTGTAAGGCTGCATGCCCCAGGTCCACCAAGAAAAATTTCAGTTGCGAGGGGGATTCTCCTCTCCGTTTCGACTTTCTCTCACAGAACGCATATGAGGCAACTCCCTGCACCACGCCAAGACCAAAGGCACCGGAGGGGACAGGGAAATCTGCAATATCTGTCAAGCTTTCAAAAGGAGAATACCATGCCAAGCAATGCCAAGCGCCTTCTACGACTCAGACATCGACTCACCATCTTATGGACTCTTGCGCTTGTCGGTTACAGCGCCGATGGCCAGGCGCAGAGTTATCGGACTCGAGTCGTTGTGTCTGGGCTCAACCGTCCCACCGGAATCGAGGCCGCGGGAAGCGGAACTCTCTTTTTCACACAGCTGCCCACTCCCGGAATGTCGGGTATGCAGGGAGGACGCAACACAGTTAGCGAAGTGAAGCTGGGTTCCGGAAAGATAGACGTCTTGACTCAAGGCGAGCCGGAGCCCACGAATCTGACATTCAGTAAAGGAGTCCTCTACTGGACCTGCAAGTCTGCAGGCGTCATCTTGCAGAGGCTCAGCAACGGAGCCGTGAGCCTCTTCCTGGGCGGCCTTAACCATCCTTCGGGCATTTCGGTTGATCCTTGGAATCGCGTCTACTTCACCCAACTGCCGACTCCGGGTGTGCCTGGAACCATGGGTGGAACGAATACAGTCAATGTCTCCGATGGCGCAGCAACGCATGTTCTCACGATGGGCGAGCCCGAACCCACCGACATCGCCGTTGCCAAAGACGGGACTGCTTACTGGACGTGCAAGTCTGCGGGTGTGATTCTGAAGAGAACTGGCGCAGGTGTCGTCAGCCTGCTGCTGAGCGGCCTTGACAAGCCCGTCGGTATTGCACTGGATCATCAAGAAAGGAATCTTTACTGGACTGAAGTACCAACTCCAGGTGTTTCCGGTTCGATGGGTGGTCGAAATCGAGTCAACGAGCTCGACCTGGAAACGATGTCGACCGGCGTGGTTGATTTCGGGGATCCGGAACCGACAGACCTTACCGTGGCACCCAACGGCAACCTGTACTGGACCTGCTCCAGCGCGGGTGTCATTGTGGAAGCTGAACGACTCGGAGGAAGGTAGAGAGTTCGATCCCTAAACGGGACAAGGTCGCTTTGTGGCAGGCACCCCCTCAGCCACTGAGATTTCCTTGCCCGTTTGTTTACTCGGAAACCGATTTGCCCAACTGATTTTTCTATAAAGCTTGCACGGCAGCATTGCATTCGTAGTCATCGTCTCCGGCGAACAGTTTCAAGCGGCCAGCCACTCGATCAGCGGACCTGGCAATTAATGTCGGGACAGCCTTGAGAGCCAATCAGAAACGGTGTCGGGTTGGAGTCTCCAAGGTGGGGTCTTGACATTGCACGTGTCGGCGTGAACCTTCTGACTCCAGTTACGGCTGGAATTGAAAAGCCAACAGTGAGATATCATCGCGCTGATGCTCAGATCCGTGCCAATCTTCCACGGACTTTGCCAGAATTTCGAGACTGGCTTTCAGTGACAAGCTGCGAGTATCGCAGATATTTTCGAGCAGCCGTCTTGACCCATACTCTTCTTCTCGAGGGTTGAATGCTTCGATTAATCCATCGGTATAGAGCACCAGACGATCCCTGGTTCCCAAGGTTACGAAGTGTTCCTCATACTTGGCCTCTGGTAACAGCCCTATCGGATAGCCTGAAGCGGGCAGCGTCACCGGCTCAGAGTCAGCCGGCAGATAGACCGGCGTCGGATGACCTGCATTGACATACCTGAACAGGCCTGTTTTCAGATTGAGAATGCCATAAAAAAAGGTGAAGTATTGATTAGTCTCAAGGTCCATCGGGAACTGCTGATTCAGCTGTTCAGCAACTTGAGCGGGCGAGACGATTTGATATCGCTTCTGACTCCCAGCTCGACGGCTGAAAAGACTCGAATGGTCAGGGAGAGGAGACATCCAGCGGGACAAAGTGAACGAGAGCAGGGACGAACTGACGCCGTGACCGCTAACGTCAATGATATAGAGTCCGAGATGATCATTGTCTAATTTAAAGGCATTCAGAGTATCACCCGCTAATTCATCACATGGCTTAAGAATCCATGAAAGACCGACGCAGGGCACGGTAAACTCGGCGGGCGGAAGCAAACTCTGCTGGATACGAGCGGCCATTTCCAAGTCCCTCTTCATCCGCTGGTTTGCCTCTTCGAGCTTTCTATTTGCCCATGTGAATTTCTCTTCCGCCACCTTCCTCGCCGTGATGTCAGACTGTATCCCGATGAAATGAGTGACCTGTCCGGAAGCGTCGCGGACTGGAGTAATGGACAGCCGATTCCAGAAAGGCGTGTCATCTTTTCGATAGTTCAAGATCTCGACTGTGCACTCCTTTCTCTCTTTCAGAGCCCGCCGGATGTCATTTCTGGCAACGGGATCAGTCTCAGATCCCTGCAGAAAGCGACAGTTTTTGCCTAGCATGCTTCGGAATATCCCGTCAGACGTTCGAAACCCGCATTGATATAGACGAGGGGATTATCCGGAAGCCGGGCGTCAGAAATGGTGATCCCTTCCGCCGCTAAAGCGCGATCTTTGATCGCGAGTTCCTCGTCTAAAGGTAGTTCGGCTATTGCGTTTGTTGGTTCTGTTGGACTGTCTTCGGGTTTTGAATTCAAGGGAATTCCTTTGTTAGATTCTCCGATTCAGAAAAGGAGAAGGGGGTCAGGTTTCTTGATTTATTAATTTGTCCGCGCGGCGGAATCTCTTTAAGAGGGTGTCTGACAACCCTCTGGGCCGGAGCGGCCCAGGAACCGATACCGATGTGCCCCGGTTCGTCATTCCCGCGAAAGCAGGAATCCAGCCTGGATTCCGGATCGCGCTGCGCTTGGTCTGAATGACGAGGGTTCCTGCCCTGACCTTCAGCCTGCGCCAGCCAGCTAGGTTTTGAGGCATCCTCTAACTCCCGGCCCTCTCTCCTACCGGGCGCTCACTTCCTGACTCCGCCCCTCATGCCGCCAACGTGTTTGGGTCTTCACTTGTCCCGCTGACGTCGTGGGCAAACTCCGTCGCGTTTGAGATCATCGCGGATTCCCAGCCTCGCTCCGATGAAACGGGTGCGGTTGGAGTCAGTGCCCGTAATCCGACCTTGTCCCCTTCCCCAGCCCCAGCTTTCTTCTGTGTCCGGAACAATCATCCAATGTGCTCTTCGAGGATCCGTATATGAGGGAGATACTCAAGGCACGTGTGGCGAAGTGTGTGGATTTCCCGGCCCTGTGTCAACCGGACCGGAGCCAAACAAGCGGTTCAGCAAAAGCGATTCCACGTTTGTAGTTCGGGGCAAAACTTCACGTGCATATGGGCAGCAGTCCCGGCCACTCTATTCGCTCTCTGAGGATCACCATTTTCTCATGCGTAAATTGCCAGCCGTTCATAGGTTTGCACTGCCGAGGCAGCCTCTTCGGTGAAGAACCTACTGTGGGTCGATTTGTGATTGCCGGCTGCCCTCGCGGGCATAACGCCAATGAACTTTTGCCTGCAAAGACCATCGGGTCTGCCGACTGCGTCGGCGCTGGAGATTGGACATTTGTGAAGCGGCAGGAGGCCGCTTCTTCATAATAGAGCCCCAGGGGGGCGCGTGAGCCGTATGGATGAAATGCTAAGTCGCAGTAAAAACGGTGCAGTCAATGTTGGTAACACAGACTTAATCCTACCTGTGCGAGTCCGTACTTGTGCAGAAAACGTTGGCAAAACTCCGGGGGCATTCCCGCTCCGGGGGAGCGCAGCCAGTGCGTTCCAGCGATGGAGCCTAGCGAAGAGGCCAGCCAGCGTTAGTCCGAAGGGTGGCGCGTTGGCCTGAGTGACCCTGCGAGCCTCCGCCCTGACGGCGAAGCAGTTGACCCGGCCCCGGCTGGGTCTCCCGGAGAGAAGCGATACGGGTATCCTCTCCGGCACTTCGGGAAGCTGTGAAGAAATGACCGCAGCCTGTGGTTGCGAGCAATTCCCCCTTAGAAAAGGGGGCAGCGCCGAAGGCGCGGGGGTTGTCGGGCGCGGCCGGAAAGCCAAGGGAAGAGGCTGGCACCGTTCGAGATACGATGCATTGAGGTAAAGCTTTCCGCAATTCGCAAGACAACCCCCGGGCGGCTTCGCCGCCTGGGTGCGATTAAAAGTGACGGACACCTCAAGCCGCTTTTTTGCGAGGATTCTGCCAGTAGGCCTCCCAGTCGTTGTTGGCGCGGACGACTCGAAGCGCCAGCATTTTTTCGGCATTGTCTTGTTTCC
>Ga0163150_10001108_pt1 | contig 47399 bp, 43 predicted proteins | sample OliLakLV19P2IB_FD_148628 | JGI IMG/M metagenome (GOLD analysis project Ga0163150, IMG submission 148628) | Freshwater microbial mat bacterial communities from Lake Vanda, McMurdo Dry Valleys, Antarctica - Oligotrophic Lake LV.19.P2.IB | ecosystem: Environmental > Aquatic > Freshwater > Lake >... | reverse complement strand
CTTGTGCGAGCCCATTGGCCCATTCCTCCGTGAGGCAGCAGCGTATCGGCCCAGCGTGGATTGGCCAAGGAACCTGCTCATCGGCGGCTCGGCCTCGGGGACCATCCCGTCGCCACGCATGTCGAGGAGGAACTTCGGGCATACCTCCGCTATGCATGGCCCAGACCGCGGCGCATCTGGTCGATCATGTCATTCCACCAGTCCCCGTCCGGCAGTGGGTGATCTTCGTACCGAAGCGACTGAGATGGTTCCTCGGTGAGCGGCCCGAGGCCGTCGCCGCCCTCACAAAGATCTTCATGCGCGAAGTGGAGCGGCTTGTGCGCGGGGCCGCAGACGACATGCTCGCATGGGAGCACTGCGGGTTTTCGATCGACACGAGCGTGCGGAATTCGCTCGACGACCGCGACGTACCGAGCTACACCAAAAGCCTGGAGCATCTCGTGCGATACTGGGCCCGGCCCGCGGCCCACGGCTCACGGCTCACGGCTCACGGTCATCGGTCGCCGCGACAACGGCGCGGAGCGCATCCGCTACACCCTTCCGCGGCACAAACGTGGCCAGTGGATCGGGCCGGGGCGAAACAAGAAGGCGACGGCCCCCGACTCGCAAGGTGTTGTGAACCTCACGCCTCATGATTTTCACAAGACACGTGTGAGCCCGATCGTCTACGCTCAGGTGCCGGTTGGCCCGTAGCAACACGTTGCGAGAGTGCCGTTGACCGCCCTAGCCTTTTGGCGCCGCTAGCCGATACTCAAGCCGTCTTGGCGAGGAATAAAGGGGGCAGCAAGCCGACGAAGCCACGGGAGAACGTCTTGAACCCGCACGCTATGTGGAGCACAATAGCTACGAGCATCCACATGGCCGGAGGTGACGAGTGAAGACCGTCCAGATGACGCTTGACGAAGAACTTGTCCAAATGGTTGACCGCGTTGCAAGGAAGCTTGGCCAGAGCCGGTCTGCGTTCACCCGCGACGCCCTCCGAGAGGCCTTATCCCGTTTGCGGGTACGTGACCAGGAGAACCGGCACCGCAGGGGGTACGAGCAGCACCCGGTGGCCGACGACGAATTCGCTGCATGGGAGTCCGAACAATCGTGGGGTAATTCGTGAACCGTGGCGAGATTCGCTGGTACAAGTTTCCGCACCCCGATAAAAAGCGACCGGTGCTCGTCCTCGCTCGCGATTCGGTACTCGCATACCTTGGCGAGGTAACCGTCGCCCCCGTCACAAGCACCATCCGTGACATCCCCTCTGAAGTCGTCGTGTCGGTGCAAGATGGCATGCCGCGAGAGTGTGCCATCAACTGTGATCGCCTTCAGACGGTGTCTACGGCGAAAATCGGGGCGTTGATCACGACCCTCTCACCAGCCAAACTCGCCGCGGTCGCGCGAGCGATCCGCTTTGCAATCGATCTCTGAAGGTCGGCAGTGGTTGCCGAGCTATTGACGCCGCGAGGAAACCGCCGCCGCATCGCGAATGCGAGTTACGCTTCCTGTCCGTCAGCGACGGCTCGAGCCTGACCCCGAAGGAGGCGGCGAGGCGGGTCGTGACGAACTTCCGCCAGGGCCAGCCGGTACGGCCGCTTGCGGGCGGGTAGCCCCCATCGCCTCGTACGTGGCGGAATTGGCAACGAACTCCCGCTGCTGGTCTGCCGAAGGGAAGCGATACCGCAGGCCCGTGTGAACCGTCGTGAGCTCGGGTTGCCCGGGCATCGCCGGAAAGCTTGACGGGCTTCCCGGATGCATCCCGCGTCAGCGGCTCGGCCCCTCGCCGCCGTTCTCGACCGCCGTCAACAGATGGGCAGCAGCAGCCGGACAGCGACAGAGTTGAGGGCGGCGAGGCCGAGGTTCGTGGGCCAGCGACCGTCGCGACCACCACATGCTCACCACCCGGCGGCGTGACTTCACATCGTGTCTACAGCCAGTTATCGACCGTCTGCTCGAGCTTGGCCTCGCTGGCGAGCTCGCGGAGTTTGTCCATGGCCCTGCTTTGAATCTGTCGAATTCGCTCTTTGCAGACGCCCATCTGGGTGCCAAGTTCACGGAACGTGCGCGGGGTTTTGCCATCGAAGCCGAATCGGGCCACGACGATCTTGCGTTCCCGCGGCTCGAGCTCAGCGAGAAAGTCTGCGAAGACCTGCTTGAGCATCGCGATTTGCTCGGAGGAGCAATATTCCGTGCTCAACGGCTTCTCTGCCCGATCGCGAAGCGGCTCATCGTCGTTCACAAAACGCTTGCGGTGCTGCCGGCCCTTGTCGGAGAGGCGAAAGAAGTGCCGCTGAATGGCATACGTGGCATACGTGCTGAAGCGGTTCCCCAATGCAAAATTGAACTTCTCAACCGACCGCATGAGGGCGAGGTTGCCTTCACTCACCAACTCGTCGAGCGACCAGGTGGCATCGACGAATTTCTTGGCGATCGACACGACGAGTCGGAGGTTCGACGTAATGAGAATCGCCTTGACCGTCTCGGCCTCGGCGAGCAGTCCTTCGACTCGCTCGATCTGTTTGAGCGATGCCCGACGCTTATCGAGCCTGGCACGGAGCTTCGATGCCTTGAACTTGAGCCAGTTCATCCTCCGGAAATAGAACTGCTCTTCTTCCTTGTCCAGCAGTCGCGTCTTGTAGAGGCTGGCGATATACGGCGTGAGGCCAGCCCCGGAGGGGGTCGGGCCGTCAAAACGCTCGAGCGGCACAGCCGCCGACGCCGGCGGGACGCTGGCCCGCCGCTCGGAGTCGGCCTTCAGGAACTGCCGACAGGGGATGAACTCGATGGCAGCAGCGAAGAAGGCCTCGCGACGAGCCCGCATCTGGGCACGCTTCGCCGCTTTCTCAGCTTCATGGCCCGCAGTGGCGGCATTGTGAGTTTTTGCCGACGGGTGAAGACGGCTGGCAGCCGCCTTCCGAGGATTGGCAATGGCGATCATGCGGATTCTCACGAACGTGCGGGGAAGATCATGTCCGCAAGAAAAACCGCAGCGAGTCGCGGGCACTAACAGGGTCGACCGCAAAACCCTCAGCCGCAATATCGTGCGGCCTTTTCCCGTCGCTTATCGCATCCGTCGGCGAAGCCGGACCAGCGGAATGGCTGCCGCCCCCAGCGCCAGGAGGGCGTAGGTGGAGGGCTCCGGCACGGGCACGAGGTTGTCCTGCACCCAGGTGGCCGCGTCGCCGTGCGCGATCTCGAAGTCAGCCAACTCCGTCGGCGTGAGCAAGCTTGGATCGAGTGCACCGTACACAAAATAGATCGAATCGCTGGCCGAGTAGCCCGCCATCTCAAATTGGAGCGAGTAGAGGTAAAATCCCTGATCAGGAGCACCGCCGAGATTGTCGATCGATGTGTAGAGATGGTTGTGAACCACACCAACACTTGACGTGGTCTGAATGGTGTTACCGGCCACGACGCTATTGGTCGAGCCGTCAATGCCTACTGTCCACCCGCCCCCACCCGGCCTGGTGAGATCAAGACCGTAGCTCGACGCGATCGGAGCAAAGTCGACCGCCCCGACGCCATCCCAGAAGAAGAGATTTCGGGAGTCGACCCCAATCGTGATCGGCTGGAAGTTGAACGTGAGGTTTGTCGATGCGGCTAGCGCTGTGTAAACATTCGCCGGCGTCATCGAACCGCTATTGAGGAACGTCTGGCTGCCCGCCCGGAAGCCTGGCTCACCCGGAGCCTCGCTCTCGTAAGGCGCAGCGCCCGTTCCAACGACCTCACCCTCGAACACTCGCATTTGTTCCGCCGGAACGATGGCGGTGCCCAGGACGTCATCGAAGCCACCGATCACGAGCTGTGTCCCAGGACCGTTGCTCGTGACGAAGACGTCGTAGTGCTGTGCGAACCCCAGATTCGCACCACTTGCAAGCATCATCGTGACCGCTGCGGTCAGCACCATGCTGGCAGATCGTCGACGGAATGAACGCATGGCAATCATCTCCCTTTTTTGTGAATCAAACGGCCTAACCACGCCAGCAGCAATGCAACTCATTTGCATATACTAGCAGCCTCGACGGCCTTGTCAACACTCAGTTGCAAAAACCAAAAGAGGCAACGAGCACGCAGGAAACACCATGACTTCCAGAACGATCGTCACTTCGGCGTGGTGAAGTTGTCGTTCTTCTTCTGCGTGACGGCCCACTCCGCGAGCGTCGTCTCGGGCACGAGATCCACGTGCCAGTCGGCATACAGGATGTGCGTGCCGTCCGCATGCCGCCGCGTCGCGATATCACCCTCAATCCGGCCCATGACGAGTCGCCTGGCCAGGTTGAGGGTCGTGAACCAGGCATGGTTATGAACATGGTCGGAATCGATGGTGGCCGGCTTGTGGTCGGCCAGTTCAAAGCACACCACGGTCTTGGACGTCGCCTGGAGCCGGTTGCGATTGGTCACGGCGAGGGTTGCCGGCTCGCTCGTGAGATAGGCGTTCATGACGTAGCTCGAAAGCCTGGCCTCGAGCCGCTCCTGCGTTTTTTGATCGTCGGGGCAAATGCGGACAGCGTCGACGCTTTCCATGAACGGCGCGACCGTATAGATCCACGAATCATCCTCGTCGCCTGTGTGCGATGTCTCGGGAAAACGTCCGCGGTGGGTGTCGCAAAACATCCCCATGGCAAGGCCGACCTGCCTGAGATTGCTGGCACACTGCGTCCGGCGGGCGGCGGCGCGGACACTCTGCACTGCCGGAATGAGAAGCCCGATGAGCGTCGCGATGATCGCGATCACCACGAGCAACTCCACCATCGTGAAGCCACGATCGCCGGCACGGACAGCGGTTTTCATGACGGCTACGCAGGAGGGTTGTGGCACAGGTGCAATGATGTTGCTTTATACCCCCCGCTTGCGACAGCCGCAACTGAGGTGCGAATGGGCAAAGACGACGCCTTGTGGCCAGGGCAATCTCGTATGATTCCCTGCCTTCGAGGGGAGCTTCGGGATGACAGGCCGAGACGCCGAAATGGTGATGTGGCTGCACGGCCAGCAGGCCCGCCTGCTGGACAGGGCGATCGGCTGGGCAAAAATCAGCTCCTATAGCCTCGATCCGGCCGGCCTTGCCCGCACGGCGGATGCCATTGCCTTGGCCTTTGGCACATTCGCAGCGGTTCGCCGCACGCCGGTGTCGCCCCGGCGCCAGATCGACGATCGCGGCCGCGAGGTCATCCAGCCGCTGGGCGACGTCCTTTCGATCCGCCATGTGGCACCGCGGGAGCGGCTCAGCATCCTCCTCGCGATTCACTACGACACGGTCTACCCCCCAGAGGACCAGCCCCCACGGATCGAATCCGCTGATGAGGGCAAGAAACTTCGCGGCCCGGGTGTGACCGATGCGAAAGGAGGGCTCGTGGTCCTCCATGCGGCGCTCGAGGCCTTCATGCGATTCGGTGCCACCGACGAGCTTTCGTGGGAGGTGCTCCTCAATGCCGACGAAGAGCTGGGCTCGCCCAGCTCAGCACCACTGCTCGCGGATGCAGCCGGCCGCCATGACCTCGGGCTCGTCTTCGAGCCCACCCTCGACGAGGCTGGCACGCTCGCGGCAGCCCGCAAAGGCTCAGGCAACTTTTGTGTTGTGATCCGTGGACGGGCCGCCCACGCGGGCCGAGCCATCGCCGATGGCCGCAACGCCGTCGTGGCCGCGGCAAGGCTCGCCACCTGCCTGACTGCCCTCGGCGACCAAGGCCACGACGTGACGGTCAACGTGGCAGCCATTCACGGTGGCGACGCTCTCAACGTCGTGCCCGACCTCGCCGTGCTGCGGCTCAATGTGCGCGTGGCGACCAAGGCCGATGCTGCCTGGCTCACGACGAGGCTGGATGAGGCGGTTGCCGCCGTCGATCAGCGCGATGGCTTCTCGGCGACGCTTACGGGCGGCTTTCACGGCCCACCCAAGCCGCTCGACGCCCCAACCGAGCGGCTCCTCGACCACGTGGCCGCCTGCGGCCGCGACCTGAGCATCACGATCACGGCGAGGCCCACCGGCGGCGTGTGCGACGGCAACAAACTGGCGGCAGCCGGCCTGCCCACGCTCGACACGCTTGGCGTCCGCGGCGGAGGCATTCATAGCCCGGAGGAATATCTTGTCGTCGCTAGCCTCGCTGAACGGGCCGCTCTCACGGCAGTGCTGCTAGCCCGCCTGGCAGATGGCTCACTCGCGTGGCCGCGCCGCGGCTCGCCCACAGAAAACGCTCGAGACGACGGCCCTGGGACGTCCCCATCATGCTCGTAATCCGCCCGGCCACGCCTGCTGATCTCGACCAACTCCTCGAGCTCGCCGGCCTCACGTCGTTTGGCCTCACAACCCTGCCGCGCGATCCCGACTTCCTCCGCCGCCGCATCCGCGACTCCGAGCGGGGCTTCGATCGGATCGCCGATGCCGAACCTCGCGGGGAGTCCTATCTCCTGGTGATGGAAGAATCGCAGACCGGACGCGTCCTCGGCACGGCGGGCATCGTGTCGAAAGTGGGTGGCTTCGAGCCGTTCTATGCGTTTCGTATCGAGACGGAACACTCCGCATCGAAAACGCTTGGTGTCCACCGAGACATCACCACGCTTCACCTTGTTCGTGAGCATGACGGCCCTTCGGAGGTCGGCAGCATGTTCATCCACCCGGATGCCCGTGGCCGCGGCGCGGGGCGGGCCTTGTCGCTCGCGCGGTTCCTCTTCATCGCTGAGCACCCCAAGAGTTTTGATGAGACCGTCATCGCCGAAATGCGAGGCGTCATCGACGACCGCGGAAGAAGCGAATTTTGGGATGCCGTCGGGAAACATTTCTACGAGATCGATTTTCCCAAGGCCGACTCCCTGAGCATCCTCAACAAGCGTTTCATTGCCGACTTGATGCCACGTCACCCGATCTATCTGACGCTCCTCCCTCACCAGGCGCAGGCTGTGATCGGCCAGGTTCACCCAGATACCGCGCCGGCCTTGGCCATTCTCGAAGCAGAGGGTTTTTCCGCCACCGGGATGGTGGACATTTTCGACGCCGGACCGATCGTGAGCTGCCGGCGTGACGATCTTCGGCTCGTGCGCGAAAGCAGACGGGCCATGGTGGCTGCGATCACGGACGACGCGCTCACGTCGCCCGTGCACCTCATCGGCACGACGGCGACGGCGTTTCGGGCCTGCGCGACGCCGCTGAGGCACCTGCCCGACGGCGGTGTCGTCTTGCCTCGTGATGCCGCCGAGGCGCTCGGCGTGGCTGCGGGAGACACCATTCGCACCGGCATGCTCAGGCCCGGCAGAGGAGCGCGGCCATGACCGACGCATCACGATCAACGCAGCCTGCGGACCAATTCATCGGAGGCGTGTGGCGCCCTGGAGACGGCTCGGCCTTCACCTCGACAAGTCCCGCGACGGGCGACACCGTCTGGCAGGGCCATGCCGCCACGAGCCATACGATCGACCAAGCGGTCGCCGCGGCGAGGGCTGCGCAGAACGAGTGGGAGGCTCGAGACATCGCCGACCGTATCGCCATTCTTGAAGCCTGCCGACACGAACTCGAGGCATCTGGCGGCGATCTCGCAGCCGCCATCTCAGCCGAAACAGGAAAGCCGCGCTGGGAATCGAAGGCCGAGGTGGCGGCCATGATCTCAAAAATTCCGACCACGATCGACGCATGGCGAACACGACGGCGAGATGAGGTCAGCGATCGCGACGGCATCGTGACGGCCACACGCTACCGAGCCCACGGCGCGCTGGCCGTTCTCGGGCCCTTCAATTTTCCGGGCCACGTTCCTCACGGCCATATCGTCCCGGCGCTCCTCGCCGGAAACACCGTCGTCTTCAAGCCCAGCGAACGCACGCCCTTGTCGGCCCAGCGGACGATCGAGATCTGGAACCGTGCCGGCCTGCCAGCGGGCGTCTTGAATCTCGTGCAGGGGGGCAGCGAGACAGGCATCGCCCTCACACGTCATTCCGGCATCGACGGCATCCTCTTCACGGGAAGTTTTGAGGTCGGCGTCGCGCTGCGTCAATCGCTCGTGACCACGCCATCAAAAATTCTCGCACTCGAAATGGGGGGCAATAATCCGCTTGTCGTTCACGCTGTCGCCGACATCGATGCGGCCGTGACGCTCACGATCCTCTCGGCGTTTCTCTCGGCCGGGCAGCGGTGTACCTGTGCGCGGCGGCTGGTGGTGACGGACTGGCCAGGGAGCCGAGTGTTTTTGGAGCGACTCGCGGCGCGCACGCAAACCCTCCGCGTCGGAGCCCCAGACGATTCTCCAGAACCCTTCATGGGACCGGTGATCGACGAGCCCACGGCCCAGCGGCTTCTTGCCGTTCAGGAGACCCTCATCGCCCGCGGAGGTCTTTCGCTCGTGCCCATGGAACCACGCCTCGAGCGGATCACGCTGCTCTCGCCCGGCATCATCGACGTGACGAACGCTACCGACCGGGCCGACGCCGAGTGGTTCGGCCCACTGCTCCAGGTGATTCGTGTGCCCAACTTCGAAGCGGCGATCGCCGAGGCAAACCGAACCGAGTATGGCCTCGTCGCGGGCCTCCTCTGCGATGATGCCTCCTGCTACGAAGTCTTTCGCCGCCAGGTCCGCGCCGGACTTGTGAACTGGAACTGCCAAACCACCGGCGCGTCGAGCCGCCTCCCCTTTGGTGGAGTCGGACGAAGCGGCAACCACCGCCCCAGCGGCTCATTCGCGATCGATTCTTGCTCCTACCCCGTCGCGTCCCTCGAGCGGCCCGAGGTTGTCGGCCCAAGCGAGCTTCCTCCCGGGCTTGAACCATGATTCCACCGCCTTGCGATGCGGTTCCTGACGTGGCCGTCGAGGTCAACTTTGATGGCCTGGTGGGCCCGACGCATCACTATGCCGGCCTCGGTGTTGGAAACCTCGCGAGCCAGCGGCACCGCCATGAGCCGAGCAATCCACGAGCCGCTGCTCTCGAGGGGATCACGAAGATGCGGCTTCTCCATGACCTCGGAGTGCCACAGGGCGTGCTCCCACCGCAGGAGCGGCCGCTCATGTCGGCGCTTCGCGGGCTCGGCTTCACGGGCGACGACGCCACCGTTCTCGCGACCGCCAATCGTGAAGCCCCTGAGCTTCTCGCGGCATGTTCGAGCACGTCGAGCATGTGGGCGGCCAATGCGGCGACGGTTTCTCCCGCGAGGGACACGGCCGACGGCCGGCTTCATCTCACCCCAGCGAATCTCACGAGCCAGTTTCATCGTTCCCTCGAGGCACGCGCCACAACGGCGATCCTGCGTCAGGTTTTTGCCGACCCGAAGCGGTTCGTGGTTCATGATCCGCTGCCGGCCGCCGTTGGCCTCACCGATGAGGGAGCGGCCAATACCATACGGCTGGCTCCGGCACACGGTGGGCCCGGCATCGAGATTTTTGTCTACGGCCGCGACGGCGATGCACGGCCGTCCGGCAGACGATTTCCCGCACGGCAGTCACTCGCCGCTAGTCAGGCTGTGGCTCGACGGCATGGCCTCGAGCCTGGACGCTCGCTGTTCCTCCGGCAAGGCGACGCCGCAATCGACGCTGGCGTTTTTCATAATGACGTTGTCGCCATCAGCAACGAGAACGTGCTCCTCGTTCATGAGGAGGCGTTTGCCGATGGCACGGTGGCCCTCGCCGCCATTCGAGACGCCTACACCGCCGCGTGTGGCGACGAGCCTGTCGTGATCGAGGTTCCCGAAGCCGTGATTCCGCTGGCCGTTGCCGTGGAGACCTACCTCTTCAATAGCCAGCTCGTCACGCTGCCCCGGGGCGGCATGGCCATCATCTGCCCGGTCGAGTGCCGCGAGCACCCGGCCACGAGCCGTTGGCTCGACGAGCTTGTGGCTGGCGACAACCCGGTGACCGCCATCCACCCTGTCGCTGTGAGGCAGAGCATGAAAAATGGCGGGGGCCCTGCCTGCCTCCGCCTTCGTATCGTGCTCTCGCCTGACGACATGGCCGTGATGCACCCTGGCGTGCTCGCCACACCAGCCCTGCTCGATGCACTCGAGGCTTGGGTCAATCGTCATTACCGCGACCGGCTCGCACCGCACGATCTCGCCGACCCGGCGCTCCTTCACGAGTCGCGGGAGGCGATGGCGACGCTCATGGATCTTCTGAAATTCAATCCTGTGGAAGGGTGATGCCCAGCTCGCTCTCGGAATGGGCGGGTTCTGTCGGAGCGTGCCGCGCCGAGGCGCGATGCCGCTGGATCAGCTCAACCGCCGCGTGGTATCGCGATCGCACCCCTGCCTGAGGAAGCAGCCCGCCGCCGACGATACATACCGACAGCGCCATGACGGCCAGCCACTCGGGCCAACGAGCCTGGAGCGAGATCGCGCTCGTGTGACAGGCCCCTGTGAACAACCGAAAATAGGCATGCATCACAGCGATGCCATTGAGCGCCGCGGCCACGACGACGAGCATCCCGACCGAGGGATACACGCCCACAACGCCTTCGACCAAAAGCTCGGCGCCCACGAACCCGATCGTGCCCGGAAACCCGATGCTGGCCAGCCCTGTCAGGAGGAAGAACACGGCCAGGCTCGGCATGTGCTCGTAGAGACCGTGATATTCGGCGAGCGACAAGCGGCCCGTCCGGGATTCGAGCGCCCGAAGCGTCAAGCCTAGGCCGGCCAGGGACAAGCCGACGCTCAGCCACACGCACAAAGCTCCGGTCAGCCCGACAGGCGTGGCCACCTCGAGGCCCACGAGCACGAGCGAACTGTTACTCAGGAAGAGATAGCAGAAAAATCGCCGGGCCTCACGTTGGACCAGCGCCATCCCGGCCGCGTAGACCGCGGTAATAAGTGAGAGCAGGGCGATCGCCCGAAGCGCTCCATCCGGCGCGACTGGCAGCACGAGCCGCACGGCCGCATAGGCTCCCGCCATGGGCGTGACGAACAAGAGCGCCGTGCCGAGCGTGGCATTCTCGAAAAGATCGGTCATCCAGCAGTGCACTGGCGCGCAGCCGCTGCGAATCAAGACCGCCGCCGTGAGCATGCCGATCGCCACGAGTGACCACGGGCCTGTCTCCCCTCCGGCCTCGAGGATCGCCTGCCCCGCGACCAGTAAGGCGATGCATGGCCCCATGTGCGCCACGAACACTCGGGTGGATCGGCCACGCCGACGGAGCTCGAGGAATGGCGGGATCATCTGAGCCGCCAGCAAGGCCACCACGCCCCACGGCGCGCGGCAACTCAGCAAGGCCAGCGTGAGGCTCTCGGAAACGAGCGTCCAGGCAAAAGGGAACCGCGACGCTTTCGTCCGCAGCGTGGCACCCACGACCACGAGGTACAGGAATGCCGCCAACGGGATCAGCGGCGCGCTCAGCTCATCGATCACGACCGCATCGGGACCGAACAGGCGAGACAACAGATCACCGCGGTCGTGCGCCTCAAACGTTTGCAGGAGGCCGAAGTCGAGCCACTGTCCGACGGTGCAGACGAGCGTGACCGCGCAGACCACCATGGCCCTTCGCCGCGCGGCCTCAGCGTCACGCGCGAGCGCGACCACAGCCGCTCCCACGAGCAGTATCCCGATCGCTATCTCGAGCCATGGAAGATGCAATTCCAGCATCATGTGCCCTTCGCTAAAGCTTCAACTCTTCCACAACAGTCTCATGCGTCGGAACGTCGTCGGACTCCCGCGAGCGTCCCCCGGCCAAGAGATCCGTCCATCGCCGCTCGGCTCGATCGCACCACTGAAACATGGCCACGAACGGTCTCACCACGATCGTCTCCAGCCACCCATCGAGCGAGAAACGGTCAAGCGACAGCCGATACAGCCTCGTCCGCCACTCGGAGGGCAGCCACGCACTCCACCACGTGGTGCGGTGCGGCAGATGGCCGCCGATCGCGTTTTCGAGCGTGTGGTAATCCCGCAAGAGCGACGGCGCCCGGAGCAGTTGGAGGCTCCGCAGGCAAGCATGGCCGATGATGTGGATAAGCGGAATCACCCGGAGGCCCAGGCCGATCTCCGCAACGATCACGCCGACCTGCGTCAACGACGCGTAGGCCAGGGAGCTCTTGATGTCGGTCTGCACGCGGGCCGAGGCTGCAGCGGTGACCGCCGTGAGGAAGCCGACGACCATGACGGCAGCCGACAGGATCGCCGATCGTTCCAGAATCGGACTCACACGCAAGAGGAGAAACGCCCCAAGGTGGACCGAGAGGGCGCCATAGAATACGGCGCTCGACGGCGTGGGCCCCTCCATCGCCCGCGGCAGCCAGCCCGAAAAGGGGACCAGCGCGCTTTTCCCCATGGCGGCAATGAGGAGCAGCGATCCCACGAATAGCGCCTGGTCGGGCGTTAACGCCGCGACGCCCTCCGGCCATGGACCGGCTCCCATCATCAGATCGAAGTCGCCTTCACCGGTCAGGTGATGGAGGGCGAGGGCCGCAATCAGAAATGCTGCGTCCGAGATCCGGTAGACGCTCCATACCCATTGGCCGTTGCGAACGGGTGCCACGCGTTCGTGGAAAAACGCCACCAAAAGCGCGGATGACAAGCCCACGAGCTCCCACCCACAAAACAGCACCTCAATCGTTCCGGCAAGGGACGAGACAACCATGCCCAGCATGAACAAGGCATAGCACATGGAAAACCGCTGGTACCCAGGCTCACGGTGGAGGTAGCGATTGGCAAACGCGCCGATCGTGCCACACAAGAGGAACGTCAGGATCACGAACGGCACGGACAGCCAGTCGAAGAGAAACTTCACATGGAAGTGGAACTCTTCCTCCGGAATTGAGACCCACTGCCCCGCGTCGAGGGGCAGCGCGCGGTCACCGGAGGTGAGCATCATCACGAGCACGGCAATCGAGGCCGCCAGGCCGATGCCCACCGCGCCGAAAGTCCAGCGATGCGTGGCCCGTTCGCTCATCGGCCACCCGCTCACCGTCGTCATGCCGAGCACGGCCACGAGCACCGCGGGGCTCGCGACCACGAGGATTCCCAAGATTTGGAACAGTGTCATCGCGGTGATTCACCTCCGCGTGCGGCTGAGGTAAGCGTGGTCTCGATCCTCGCAAACCCGAGGTTGTCGCGGCGCCCGCGATACCATTCCCGTGACGTCGCCACCCGGGGTACATCCGTGGGCGCGGTCGCCTCGCGATGAAACTGCCCATCACGGTACATCTCGATCGCCCCTGTCGCCGGATTGATGACGGCAAGCTGCACCCACCGACCACGGACGAGCGCCGCGATCCCCGGATTGCGATCCATGATCTGCTGGAGCCCTGCCGCCGGCGCTTCGATCACGAAGAGCAGTCGCATGGGCTCGTGAATTTCGACCATTTGCCGATGCAAACCCGTCCGTAGATCGCTCGCGGCGCCGTCCATCACGCCGACGAGCGAGGCAATGTTGTGGGGCAGCTTACTCCCGGCACCCCAGCCAACCGGATCGACGCACGAGAAGTAGTACTCGAGGCTGATGCCAGCGCAGACGGGAACCACGGCCTGAAGGATGCGGGCCAAGACGGTGAACTGGTCGTCATCCTGGGCCGGATCGTACGAGTGAAGAAAGGCCCGTCGGTCCAGATAGAGCCCGCGGCTCCACTCCCGCCGCCCGACCAGGCACATCGCGTTGGTGGCATGGTTGTATTCGGGGCGAACCTGCGACAGATCCTCCGCCCGGGCTTCGACGTGCCGCAGCGCCGCGTCACCCGTCAGGTTCACGTCGGCAGAATAGAACCGCCGGCACCGCTCCTGAGCATTGCGACGCCTCGCTTCGTTGACCACCGAGCGGAGTCGCACGAAGTCGGCCGTATGCGTCGACGGAAGACGCTCGAGGTCCGCCACACGGACACTGTCGTCACACGTGTCGTGGTATCCCCCGATGAAATGCGTCGCATCGGGAATGACGAGACCCCGGCGGGCCAACTCCGCGCGGACGCGAGCGTCGTTGGCCATCTGGGCGAAGGCCCGGGCATTGGGGCCACCCCGGGCACCGGCGCACGCACCGCAATTGTACGCCGACTCGTGCGGGTTGTTCAGGCTCGATGACCCGTGCCCCACGAGGAGGACCACGCGGGCGAAGTGATCGGTCAGCCCGATGTCGCGAAGGAGCCGCTCGACGATCGTCGTCATCTCGGCCACCGTGTACCCGATATGCCCCGGCTCGGTGCCAGGTGTGGCTTCGGTTCGCTCGAGCTCCAGGTGCGTGACCACCGGGGGTTCCACGAAGCGGCCGAACCACGTCCGCAGGTGGGCCGTCGTACGCGGGAACAGAATCCGCATCACCAGTGGGAGCGACGCGAGCGAACCGAGAACCGCTGCCAACACGCCGCCCGTGAAGGTTCGGCTGCCGACGTGAAGGCGATGGGTGACCGTGCCGATCGCATGCCGTGTCTGCTTTCGGACCCGCTCCGAATCCTCGAAGGTGAGCGCGACGTGCTCTCGCACATAGTGCTGCGGCGTAACGACGATCGGGCACAGCGGTATGGAGTGCGCGTCGGCCACCCCTCGAAAATACATGGCAACGGCGAAAAACCCTGCGACACCAAACGTTTCACAGGCAGGCTGGACCTCTTCGAGATGACGGCGAAACGACTCCTCGCGGTCGTCGATGCAGGTGATGATCTGGAAGGGAGGGTCCCTCCGCTCGGCCACGTCGGGGTGGCGCGACTGAACATGGGCCGCCAGCGCGTCGAGGGCACATGTGCGGTACCGGCGCTCGTACGCGCGGTGGAAGATCCGCCGCCGCTCGATGCTCGAAAAGGCTTCGACTTCGCGAATGAGCGTGGCCCACTGGTCCGTTGGCAGACGGCACAGCACCTCGGGTCGCCACCCTCGGAGCTGAGCGAGTTGGAAAAGCTGAAAAGCCCGCTGCTCGGTGGTAAGCGTGGGTTGTTTCGGAATCCGGTCGGCCAGAACCTTTCGAAGGTCGCGGAGTGGTCCCCGCCAGCCGAGTGATTCCTGTGCCGTGTGTGCAATCGCCAGGCGCTCGAGCACGAGACGCACGGCGAGAAACTCGACCAGGCTACCCGGTGGTGCCGGACGCGGCACGCGGTCGCCGCGGGTTTCCATCTGCCAAATCATGCCGGCCCAGCCACGGAGGGCGAGGAGCGTCTGTGACAGGTAACCCTCCTGCTCGTGCTCCGCGACCCCAAGGTCTTCGAGCGATCGCTCGATGGACTCGAGCGGTCCCATACCACCGGCTGCATGCGCGTCGAGCTCAGCCCGCAGGCCACGCAGCCAGCGGTCGGGAAATCCGCCAGTCTGCCCATACAACTCGCAAAACCCGCGAAAGAACCCGGCATCACGCGTCGGCAACTGCCACGCTGCGAGGCCCTGATCGCAGAATGCGGCGCAGTAGCGGATCAGCATGCCATGCACCGGGACATCGCTGTCGTCGCCGCCGGCCTCGAGGAGCATGTCACGATGACGAACCGGCAGGGCCGCCACAGCCAGAGGCGGCGCGGCATCCCGCACGCCCAGGAGGCATGCACGCCACAGGAGATGCAGGACAAAACTCACCCAGGTGGTATCCCGCCACTGGTGCATTCGCGAGCTGTCAAAGATCGCGAGCACGGGCTCGAGGGCCTCGCGCACGCGGACGGGTTGCCCCTCGGCGTCCCCGCCATGCTGATCGCGCAGCATCCATTCGCGGGTGCGGCCCAGAACCTTCTGACGAATCGACGGTGACACTTCATCCCGAAACCGCTGTAAGGCGTCACTCTCGGTGATCAGCCATTCCAACTCGTGTGTCGGTGCCAATCGCAGCGGCTGCTCGAGCATGGCCAGCCGAAGGTGATACCGCGTGCCGAGAAACCCGAGGAGCGTGTCCACGCCGTCATTCAGGTCCTCGATCAGCTCTGCCGCGAGGTCGTCTGAACGAATCCGGCCTCGCTCCCGCTCGCGGTGATACTGCTCCTCGGTCCAATAGGGATGACAATCGAAGGTCTTCGCTCCCACGGCGACCGCATCCTCGAACCCCGAGTCTTCGAACGCGTGCAGCGTGTTGTGGTGCACAAACACCGCAATCGGCCCTTGCGCCGGCAGCAGATGGGCGGCATGCTCGATGACGCGGTGCAGCCGCTCGCGAGGATCGCCGTCGGAAGCGGTCACAGGCACAGACGCAGACTCACGAGTGGATGACACAGCAGGAAGACCGTTCCGAGTGAAGGCAGGAATGCGAGGGCGAGCCGCGAATGCCAAAACTGACCGCGACGAAGCCTGGTGGGAATGACACCGAACCGCGACCCATCACGAAACGCTCCTCGGCAGACAACGCCGCCAGGGAGCGGTCTACTCGGAGGGAGGCGAGCGGCCTCGGACAACGGCCGGAACCCGCAAGCGATGGGCCTGCCGAGCGTCAATCAAAGCAACGCGGCTGGCAGGAACGAGGACATGGAGCCAGCCATGCAGGTCGGCGCCGCACCACGAACAACCGTCCTCCTCCGACTCCACGCTGTCACACGGCTCATAGAGGAGTGTCGTGAGCTCCGCGGGGTGCCATGCATGCCAGGCCGGAGTCGCGTCGGAGGACGACGTGGCGTCAGCACCATCCACCGCCAGGGCGGCGGGAGTCGCCATCAGCAGGAGCCCTACCACAAGGAGAAACACAACCGCGGGCTTGCACATGGAGATCAGCGTAGCTCGCGGCAAGGCCGGCGTCCATTCCGTGGGTCAACTCATGAACACCCATCGCTCTGTCATGTGTCGCCGCGCGGCCGACGGACCGCGACGGTCTTGTCGGGCACTTCGTCACTGACGACATCGACAGATTCGTCTGCGCTGGCGATCCGCCATGCGGGGAATGGATCTTCCATCTCCGTCCAGGCTTCCGGTCCCATCGCGATCTCGCCGTCGGAGAGGCAGCATCGGTCGAGGATGGTCAGCACATCGGGGGCGAGATTGGCTCCGATGATCACAAGCTCCTGCCGACGGTCCCCCCAGGGCTCCTCCCAGATCGCTTCGAGATCGCTGAGGTCGAGACCTTCCGGCCATTCCGAGTCGTTCGAGCTCGCCAGCCAGAGTCCACCAGGCTCGAGGCTCGACACGACGCCAGCGCTCGACCACACCCCTGCCCAGTCGGGGCGAGTCGCCAGCCAGAGAAAACCCTTCGAGCGGATCACGCCTCGGAAAACTGGCCCCGTGATGAGATCCCAGAACCGCTGGGGGTGGAGCGGCCGTCGTGAAAAAAAGACGACGCTCGAAATGCCGTACTCCTCCGTCTCGGGGACATGCGTGCCGGGGGGCTCGGCAAGCCAGCCGGCATGCGCCTCGGCCTGCTTCATGTCGAAGAGCCCCGTATCGAGCACGTCGCCAAGGGGCACGTGGCCATGCGCGGCCTCGATGATTCGGGCGTGTGGGTTGAGCTTCGCGAGAATAGCCCGCAGGTAGGCGAGGTCGTCCGGGTCAACAAGGTCGGCCTTCGATATCACGAGCACATTGGCAAACTCGACCTGATCCACGAGGAGCTGCACGATGTCGCGGGCGTCCTCATCGCTCAGGCCGATGCCACGGTCACGAAGCTCGTCGCGCGAGCAATAGTCCTCGAGAAAGTTTTTGGCATCGACCACCGTGACGAGCGTGTCGAGCCGAGCGAGCGAGGAGAGGCTCTCCCCCTGCTCGTCGGCGAACGTAAAGGTCTCGGCCACCGGCAGCGGCTCGGAGATACCCGTGCTCTCGACGAGGAGGTAGTCGAAGCGACCCTCGCGGGCAAGCTTGGCGACTTCCTGGAGGAGATCCTCTCTGAGCGTGCAACAGATGCATCCGTTGGACATCTCGATGAGCTTCTCTTCGGTGCGGCTCAGCTTCGGAGCGGCCGATCCACGCGGGCCGCCGGCAACGAGCTGCGCGTCGATATTCACCTCGCTCATGTCATTGACGATCACGGCAACGCGACGCCCATCACGATTGGCCAGGATATGATTGAGCAGCGTGGTTTTGCCGGCGCCGAGGAACCCGGAGAGGACGGTCACGGGCAGCCGAAGATCGGCGGTGCGATCGGAAGCGGAACAGGCATCGGCCATGGCGAGGGCTCCGGTGGGCAGCACGAAACGCACGCCCGCCACCCTATTCGATCTGCAACGCAGTTGCAAGTGACAGGCTCTCGCTGACGCCTGCAAGGGCTGTCGCTTCGATCCGAAGAAGGCCGTAGGCCCCGAGGCGTGCCCCTTCACAACGCTCTCCTGGGACTTTTTAGCTCGCCACCAGAAGCTGCTCGCCAAGAATCAGCGCATGACGATGCAGCTCAAGAATCTCTCGCGAAAGGCCGCATCCGCCCTCGCCGCCATCCGCCGGCAGGCGGGCGGGCTCAAGGCCTCACTCAGCTGATGCCCTGTGATCGCGCATCCAATACGGTTCCCGCGAGGGGTTGCCCGTGCCGTGGAGCCGGCGTTGTAGGCTGACTGTACGACCGGCGGGCCATCCATGGCAATCGCCCGCTAGCGAACCTCCACTTTGAAGAAAGCCGTCTCCTGCCAGGCCTGGATAGGCCCTTTTTTGGGCCAGAAATTGCTTGGGGCTGCACGCGAATGCCTCACGTACCTTTTCGGCCGCCTTGGAATCGCCTTCCCAGCGGAGCAGCTTTGGAGTGAGCGCCCACCAGAATTACCCTCCACGATCGCGATAGCCTCACGGGCTGACCTTGTTCACCCCGTTCCCGAGGAGGCTTGGCATGGCGCGGCCGCCGGACCGGCAGAAGTTTTCGGAGTGGCATGCCCGTGGCGAGCGATTCATCAACTCCGGCCTGACGGACCCGAGAATCGGCGAGAGTGTGAGTGGCGGCTCCGACGAAGGTCGTCACCATCAAGGTGAATCTCACTGGCCTCGTCGAGGAACCCTTGGCGATCGCGATCCGCACGCGGTCATTCGGGGGACGGGCTATTCCTCAATGCGCGGCTTGAGAAACACAATCAGCTGATTGGGATCGATCAAGCTTTGCTCGTACCCGAGGTACTCCCAGGCGGTCCACTTCTTCTGCATGTAGTCGAGCGAGATCGACGCGTCCCCGTAGGTGATGTCCCCATCGATTGGGGCGCGATTGTGAGGGATGAAGGCGAATCCGGTTTCAGTGTGCCTCCGCACCATTTCTTCATTCGATGGGCCGGTGCCGGAAGGGGGCACCGCGTGCCAGTGCTCGCATGGGCGGATGGAAATCACCAGCAGACCGTCCGGGCGAATGCAGGATCGCATGACATCCAGCACCTGCGTCGCGGTCTTTTCTGAGAGATGGGTGAACACAGAGCATGCGTACACTAAGTCGAACGAGACGCCGTCGAAGGGCAGGCTCCGCGGCACATCGTCGCACAGCGCCAGGTTCCCCAGCAGGCCGGCTTCGCGGCAGTGTCGAATCGACTCGCTCCAGGAATCGACGCCGTAGATTTTCTCCGGAGCAGTGTATCGATACATGAGACGCACCAGCCGACCCCAGCCGACCCCGTAGTCCAGCACGGTCGCATCCTCCAGGCCTCGGCCGAGATGCTTCCGGAAGGCGGATTCCACGGTCCTCACGAAATGGCAACTCCGAATGAGCAGGTGCTGCCCAACGTTGCCCGTCCAGTCGCGTTGAACCTTCTCTGCCGCCATGCGTGGCAGGCTATTCTTGAGGTTTGGATACTCGTGGGGGACGTCGAGCAGCAGGGTGCCGAATTCGTCCAGGGACAGGCCTCTCAGAATGGAAAGGGCCTTGCCACAATCGTTCTGGGCGGCTTCCTCCGCCTGCTTCAGCACGGAGACAGCATGGTAGCCAAGCACGGAAGGTGACCCAAGGTTGCGGTAACGACGGTCACCCTACAAGGATTAAAATAGGACGGTCAACGGCAGTCCCGCAACGTGGTGAGGGCTGCTGATCGGCTTATGAGCGCAGCCGATCGGGCTCGTGCGTGTTTTGCGGGGCGATGGCTTGGCCCTCCGGCCGCCGCTCGCACCTCCGGGCTCGCCTTCTCGTCCGGCGATGCGGCACGGGCAACCCCGAGTCACGAGGACGCAACGCTACTCAGCCGGCGGGGTCGGCAGGAGCTCGATGGGTGGCTGCGTGACCGCCGGGCCGGCGCGATCGGCATCGGTCGGCGGTACTTCGCGCTTCGTGGGCGCTTCACCACCGGTGGCCAAGACACTCCGCGTGCCGTCGGAATCTACCGTGGCTGAGCCTGCCGGATCGGGGTCGAGTGTCCACACGCCCGGGGCTGGCTCGGCGGCGACTTTCGGTGTGGCTGCCGTGGCTTTTGGAGCGGGAACCGTCGCCGCCTGCCGCGCGACAACAGCGGGCCATGCTTCCTGGATCGTCATGCGCGGGACCGGCGGCGTCGCTTTCGCGGCGATGGCTGTCTGCGGCTGTCCAGGAACAGGAAACGGCACGCCCGCGCGGGCCATCCGCCGCACCGTTATCGGACGCGGTGGGGGCGGCTCGGGCACGAGCTTCGCGATCTCGGCCGCGCGGGCCTCGGCGCGGACCGCGCGGGCCTCGGCGATCGCCTGGCGGGCGTAGATCCGTTCGGCCATTCGCTCAGCCCTCGTTGGCCCGGCAGCCACGGCCTCGCCGGCGACCAGCGACAGGCCGCCGCCGAGGGCAAGGAACAAAACCGGCAACGAAAGCTTGCTCGCACGCGTGGGCGTCATGGTCAGATCCTGGTGGGAGGGGGCACGAGTGGGGGGCCGCAGCCGCGATTGTCGGGGAAGCCCCATTGTGCCTACAGTAGTCCGCTCACCGCAACCACCGGGTCCCCGATGACGTCCTACACCCTCACCCACCTCCGCCAACTCGAAGCCGAGAGCATCCACATTATCCGGGAGGTCGCCGCCGAGTTTGAGAACCCGGTGATGCTCTATTCCATCGGCAAAGACTCGGCCGTCATGCTCCGCCTGGCCGAAAAGGCGTTCGCTCCCGCCAAGCCCCCCTTCCCGCTCATGCACATCGACACGACCTGGAAGTTCCGGGAGATGTACCGGATGCGGGACGAGTACGTGGCCAAGGATCTGGGCTTCAAGCTCATCATCCACGTCAATGAGGAGGGACGGGCCGCCGGGATCAATCCGATCACGCACGGCAGCAAGGTACACACCGACACGATGAAGACGCAGGCCCTTCGGCAGGCGCTCGACAAGTATCGGTTTGATGCCGCCTTCGGCGGTGCGAGGCGCGACGAAGAGAAGTCACGGTCCAAGGAGCGGGTGTTTTCGTTCCGCGATGAGTTCCACCGCTGGGATCCGAAGAACCAGCGGCCCGAGCTCTGGAGCCTTTACAACACGAAGGTGCGGAAGGGCGAAAGCATCCGCGTCTTCCCGCTCTCCAATTGGACCGAGCTCGACGTGTGGCAATACATCCACCTCGAGAAGATTCCGATCGTGCCCCTCTACTTCGCCGCAGAGCGTCCGATCGTGTGGCGGGATGGCGTGATGATCATGGTGGACGACGACCGGCTGCCCATGAAGCCCGGTGAAGTGCCGGAGATGCGGCGGGTGCGGTTCCGCACGCTCGGCTGCTACCCGCTCTCGGGTGCCGTCGATTCCACAGCCACCACGCTTCCCGAAATCATTCAGGAAATGCTCCTCACGACGTTCTCTGAGCGGCAAGGGCGGCTCATCGATTCCGACGAGGCTGGCTCGATGGAGAAGAAGAAAAAGGAAGGGTATTTCTGAGGCAGCATCGATTCCTGCCGTTGCAGCGGACGTTCGGCCGCTGAACGGCCATTGCGGCCAATTCACAAATCTCAAAAATATGTCCCATCAATCATCACTCATCGCCACCGACATCGACGAATACCTCACGCAGCATGAGCGGAAGGAGCTCCTCCGCTTCATCACGTGCGGGAGCGTTGACGACGGGAAGAGTACGCTCATCGGCCGGCTCTTCTACGAGTCGAAAATGATCTACGAAGATCAGCTCGCGGCGATCACGAAAGACAGCGTCCGCTACGGCACGACCGGCACCGAGGTCGATCTCGCGCTGTTCACCGACGGCCTCGAAGACGAGCGGCAGCAGGGCATCACGATCGACGTGGCGTACCGCTACTTCTCGACCGAGAAACGCAAATTCATCATTGCCGACACGCCCGGCCACGAGCAATACACGCGGAACATGGCGACGGGGGCATCGACTGCTGATCTTGCCGTCATCTTGATCGATGCCCGCTACGGCGTGCTTCCGCAGACGAAGCGGCATTCGTTCATCGTGTCGCTCCTGGGCATCAAGCACATCGTCGTGGCCATCAACAAGATGGACATCGTGGACTACGACGAGGCGGTGTTCGAGCGGATCAAGCAGGACTACATCGACTTCGCGAGTCGGCTCGATCTGCCCGACGTCCACTTCATGCCGATCTCGGCGCTCAAGGGCGATAACGTCGTCACGAGCAGCCCGAAGATGCCCTGGTACACCGGGTCACCGCTCATGCCATTTCTGGAGACCGTCTACATCGGCTCCGACCGCAACATGGAAGACTTCCGGTTCCCGGTGCAGCTCGTGCTCCGGCCAAACCTCGACTTCCGCGGCTTCTCCGGCACGATCGCCAGCGGCATCATCCGAACCGGCGACGAGGTGATGTCGCTCCCGTCGCGGAAGAAGAGCCGCGTAAAGTCGATCGTGACCTTCGAAGGCAACCTCGACGAGGCCTTTGCCCCTCTTTCGGTCACGCTCACGCTCGAGGACGAGATCGATTCGAGCCGTGGCGACATGCTCGTGCGGCCGGGCAACGTCCCCAAGGTCGATCACAAGTTCGACGCGATGGTCGTGTGGATGACTGAAGAGCCGCTGGTGCCGGGGAAGGAGTATCTCTTCAAGCAAACCTCGAAGGTGATTCCGGGGCGCATCAGCACCCTCCGCTACCGGGTCGATATCAACACGCTCCACCGTGAGCCGGCCCCAACGCTCGCCCTCAACGAGATTGGCCGCTGTGGCATCACGCTCTCGGCACCGATTGCTTTTGATGCCTACCGTCGTAACCGCACGACGGGTGGGTTCATCATGATCGACCGGCTTACCAATGCGACGATCGCCGCAGGGATGATCCTCGATCGCGAGCCGGCCGAAGGCGGCCGCATCGCCCACTGGGAAGACGAGCCCGCGGTGGCCGAGAAGGTTGCCGAAGCGGGCGAAGTGACAGCCGAGGAGCGGGCGGCGCGATTCGGTCAGAAACCGGTGACGGTGCTCCTGACGGGGCTCCCGGGCTCCGGCAAGACGTCCCTCGCCAAGGCGATCGAGCGGCGGCTTTTTGATTCTGGCCATGCTGTCACCGTGCTCGATGGCACCGGGATGCGACAGGGTATTTCTCGGGATCTCGGTTTCTCGGCCGACGAACGCAGCGAGAATCTCCGGCGGAGCGCCGAGGTGGCAAGGCTCTTCAACGACGCGGGGCTCCTCTGCCTGGCGTCGTTCGTTGCCCCCGACGCGAGTGTCCGCGACAGGGTTGCCGAGCGGATCGGCCGCGACCGCTTTCTGGTCGTCCACCTCGCGGCGCCGGTCGAGGTCTGCCGCGCGCGGGACACGAGCGGTCGGTACGCAGCGGCCGACGCGGGTGAGATCGCCGAGTTCCCCGGTGTGAGTGCGCCGTACGAGCCACCTGCAAAGCCCGACCTCGTGATTCCGACGCATGAGTGGCCGCTCGCCAAGAGCGTCGACGCGGTTATGGCTCTCCTAACCGACCGCGGCATCCTCGGCTGAACGGCCGGCACCCCATCCTCCAACGCGGAACTTCGAGCATGAACATCGATTCGTTAGACCTGAGTGATCCCAAGCAGCTTGCTGCAGCCGCGGCGAGCGAAGTCTGGTTTCATTCGATGGACCTCGGCCATGGAGTCGTCACCAAGGGGCAAAAGTCGCCAGAGCTCCTCCAGTGGGAGCTCAACCGCTTTCGGCTGCCGGACCTTGGCGGCAAGAGCGTGCTCGACATCGGCACCTATGACGGCTTCTATGCCTTCGAAGCAGAGCGTCGTGGGGCGGCCAGGGTGGTAGGCATGGATCTCCATGTCTGGCAAATCGACACGAGGCTCACCGATGAGTACCTCGCGGAGTGCGCCGCGAACGGGACCGAGCCGACGCCAACATACCGGACCGAGTGGCTGAAGTTTCGGTACGAACCGACCAGCCTTCCGGGGAAGCGGCGATTCGACCTTGCCCACCGCGCGCTCGGCAGCCGCGTCGAGCAGGTCGTGCAGGACTTCATGGTCGCCGATCCACGCGTGGTTGGGAGTTTCGATGTCGTCCTCTTTCTGGGTGTGCTCTATCACACGCAAAATCCTCTGGCCGCACTTCAGCGGCTCGCGTCTTTAACCCGGGAAGTCGCCGTCATCGAGACGGAGGCCATGGAGGTTCCCGGGGCCGCCGATCTCGCCCTGTGCGAGTTCTTCCCCACGAATGAGCTCAACGGCGACTATTCCAACTGGTGGTCCCCCAACATCCTGGCGCTTCGTGGCCTTCTTCAAGCCGCAGGATTCAAACGTGTCGAGGTCCTCCAAGGGCCACCGGATGTGAGCTCGGTGCCGGCCGGCGCACCTCCTGTCCGCTACCGCGCAATCGTCCACGCATTCAAGTGAGTCGTCGCTCGTCAGTCTTCCGAACGGCTCGATAAAGATCCGTGACGAAAGAGCCCATGCCCGAAACTCCGACATCGACGGCCATTTTTTTTCGCCATCTTCCCAAGACTGCGGGAACGTCGCTCATCACGACCCTGTCGAATGTCTATGGCGATGGCTCCTGTCACCGATTTCACGACATCAGCCACGGCTTCCGCAAACGGTTTGACGGCATGCTTCAGGAACGAGGCGACACGCTCTCGCTCATCACCGGACATATTCCGCTGATGGTCATCGAGGACGGGGCCTGCGGCACGGAATTCACGCTTCTTCGCGAACCAATCGCCCGCCTCCTCTCGATGCGACGATTCTTCGAGGGGCTTCCAAGTGCCGAGCGGACTCGGCTCGGATTCGGCGAACGCGTGACGGTGGCCGACCTCGTGACGTCGAGGAAACCTGAGATCTATGGCCAGGTTCGCAACGGCCTGATCCGTTTTTTTTCTGGGTTCCCTGTCTTCGGCCAACCGGACGCCCCGGAATACTGGGAGACCGTGCCAGCAGCAAGCGCCGTCAACGCGTGCAACGCCGTGCTCGAGCGAATGGCCGTGGGGACTGTCGAGAACATGCCTGCAGCACTCCGTAGGATCGGCCATGTGCTGCGCGTCCCGTACGATCTCGAGACGACAATTGAGAACGCCACGACCGATCGCGACGATGACGTGTCGCTGGAGGACATTCGAGCGCTCGTCGAGATCAATGCGGCGGACATCGCGGTGTACCACCTCGCCCGCAAGCGGCTCTCGGCATGGTCGCCGGAACGAGGCCATGTGTGTGGCGGCGACTTCGACCCTCGGACGCTCTTCGACCCGCAGCCGGGCGAGCAGTATGCGCCGCAGGAGATTCCAGGGCGGCAGGGCTTCGAGATGTGTTCGGCTCATCTGTGCTGGCTGGGACCCGCCAACCGCGGAAGAATTCATCTCGCGCCGTCGAAACGTCCCCTGGCGCTCTCGCTTGTTCTCTATGGTGTCGTCCCGCACTACCCCATGGAGGACATCCGCGTCACACTTGATGGTCGACCTTGGTTACGCGAGTGTCGCCGTGGCGCCGGTCACAGCGTCTTTGCGATCACGACGATTCCGCCGCACGCAAACCCTCTTGAACTGACAATCGTGCAGCCCTGTTCCGTGCCTGTGCCACTCGTGGAACCAACGTCGTTTGACAAGCGAAGCCTCGGCACGGCCCTCGTGATGGTGGCGTGCGAGGCAGCCTAAACCATCGCTGCACCAACGGGAGGCGCCCAAGACGGGCCCGCGTTGAGGGGCTCGCGCGAGGTGAGTAGACTCGCTCGCTCTGGGGAGACCTCTCATGCACGCGGAGCCTGCCGCCATGGAACTGATGTTCACGATTGCCCATCGACTCAGCCTGGCTGTGGGGTGCTTCACGGCCCTGGCCGCCGCCGGCTGTAGCGGGCGTGACACAGGGGCCACCGCTGCCCGTGGGAAGCCCCTTGCGCCGGTCAAGGTGATTGCGTTCGACGAAGCGCGGGCGGTCCTTGAGGGGATCGCCACCGGCACGGTCGTGGGCACGGTCGTCCAGAATCCGTTTGAATATGGCGCTCGCAGCATCGCCGTGCTCCACGCGCTCGCCGAAGGCAAGACCGACACCATCCCCGAAGACAAGTTCATCAACGTCCCTGCCAGGGTCGTGCTTGCCGACGGCTCCCGCAAGGAATTCGCCGGCGCCGCGGTCGTGCCCGTGGCGACGTTTCAGGCGGAGCTCGAGCAGTTGCTTGCAGACACGCCATCGGCGGCGACTGGAAACGGCCCCGAATATGCCTTCATCACCAATGGCGTGGCCGACTTCTGGACGATCGGCAAGGCCGGGGCCGAGAAGGCGGCAGCGGATCTCGGCGTGAAGGTGTCGGTCATCATGCCAAGCTCCATCACCGACCAGACCCGCAAGATCGAAGACCTGCTCACCCGCGGCACCGCCGGCATTGCCATTAGCCCGATCAATCCCGCGAACCAGGGTGAGGTACTCGCCAAGGCGGCTGCCGCGACGAACCTCATCACGCACGACAGCGACGCCCCCGAGTCGCCTCGGCGGGTCTACATCGGCATGGACAACTACGAGGCGGGCCTCGTCTGCGGGAAGCTCGTCCGCGACGCCCTCACGGATGGCGGCAAGGTGATGCTCTTCATCGGCCGGCTCGACCAAGACAACTCCCAGCGGCGGCGGCAGGGCTGTATCGATGGCATCCTCGGGCGCGAGCCCGACCCTTCCCGCCGCGACGATCCCGGCACCGTCGTCACGAGCGACGACGGCAAGTACACGGTCCTCGGCACAATGACCGACCAGTTTGACCGGGCGAAGGCAAAGGCCAATGCTGAGGACGCCCTCCTGCGGCATCCCGATATTGCCGCGATGGTCGGCCTCTTCGAGTACAACCCGCCACTCATTCTCGAGGCGCTCGAACGGGCCGGCCGGCTCGCAGGACCGACGGCCAAGTGAACGCCGCCGTGCCGCCACTGCTCGAGGCTCGCCGAATCTCTAAGCGATTTCCCGGCGTGCGGGCGCTCGACGACGTTTCTCTCACCGTCGCCCCGGGCGAGGTTCTCGCGCTCATCGGTGAGAACGGCGCCGGCAAGTCGACGCTTCTGAAAATCCTCGCGGGCGTCCAGCCCCCGGATGCGGGCGACATCCTCATCGACGGGCAGCCCGTGCGGTTCCGCGGCGTGGAAGACGCTCTCGCCAAGGGCATCGCGCTCATCCATCAGGAGCTCAACCTCGCCGACAACCTCGACCTGGCCGGGAACATTTTCTTGGGTCGCGAGCCCCAGTGGGCAGGTCTGCTCGATCTCGCCCGCATGCATCGCGAGGCCGCGACGTGGCTGGCACAGGTGGGCCTGGCACTCGATCCATCAACGCCTCTGGCAAACCTGCCGATCGGCCGCCAGCAACTCGTGGAAATCGCCAAGGCACTCTCCACCAGCGCCCGCCTCCTCATCATGGACGAGCCGACAAGCTCGCTTTCGGCCCACGAAGCCGAAACGCTCTTCGGGGTGGTCCGGGATCTGCGCCGGCAAGGCGTGAGCGTGATCTGGATTTCACATCGGCTCGGCGAGGTGAAGGAACTGGCCGATCGCGTTGTCGTCCTCCGCGACGGCAAGAATGCTGGCGACATCGCCGACCGCTCGGGCATCGAGCATGAGCGTATGATCCGCATGATGGTCGGCCGCGACATCGACCGCCTCGCCCGCCGGCCGAGCCATCCGCCCGGCGACCTCGTGCTCGCAATCGATCGTATGCGGACGTCCGCGCACCCAAGCCATGCGATTTCCTTCGATGTGCGGGCCGGTGAGATCGTTGCCCTCGCGGGGCTCGTGGGGGCGGGTCGAACCGAGCTCCTCTCGACGCTCTTTGGTGTCACGCCCGCGGTCGCTGGAAACATTTCCGTAAGCGGCCGCACCGTGACGCCTCGTTCCCCGATCGACGCGATCCGGGCAGGGATCGCGCTCGTGCCCGAAGACCGAAAGACCCAGGGCCTCATCCTCGACATGGGCGTGCGGGAGAACATGTCGCTCGTCTCGCTCTGGCCCGAGAGCCGCTTCGGGTTCATCGATTTTCACGCAGAGCAGAGGCTCGCGCAGGACATGATCCCCGCGCTTTCCATCAAGACGCCGAATGAGCGGCAGGTCGTGCAGTTCCTTTCCGGCGGCAACCAGCAGAAAGTGGTGCTTGCCAAGTGGCTGGCCATGAAGCCCCGCGTGCTGCTCTTGGATGAACCGACACGCGGCATCGACGTCGGAGCAAAAGCCGAGATCTATGACCTCGTGTACCGACTCGCCGGCGAAGGGCTCGCCGTCCTCTTTGTGTCGAGCGAAATGGAGGAGATTCTTTCACTTTCCGATCGGGTGCTCGTGATGCACGAGGGAAGGCTCGCCGGGTGTCTCAGCCGCCGCGACCTCACGGAGGAGAACGTCATGCGCTTGGCTGCCGGTGGCACACCAGAGAGGATGTCGGCATGAAGCCTCTTGTGGCACGCATCGCGAACGTCCTTCGCGGACTCGTCTCCCCTAAAATACTCGGCATTGTCGGCCTTCTGTTCGCCGTCTGCCTCTACACGGCGCTCGCGAGCGGCAACTTTCTCAAAGTCGGCAACCTCGAGAACATCGTCCACCGCACGGCGCTTTTTGGAATTCTCTCGATCGGCGTGGCGTTCGTCATCATCACCGGCGGGATCGATCTCTCGATCGGCTCGGTCGTTTGCTTGGTCGGCGTCCTGCTGCCCTGGCTGCTCGTCCATCACGGCTGGAGCGTGCCGCTCGCCGTCGCGTTCGTGCTGGGGCTCGGAGCCATGATCGGGCTCGTGCATGGTCTGCTCATTACGAGGCTCGGCCTTCAGCCCTTCGTGGTCACGCTCTGCGGACTCCTCGTCTACCGGGGCGTGGCCCGCGGCCTCACGCAGGACCAGTCGCAGGGTTTTGGGACGGCCTTCAAGGGGCTTCGCTCTCTGGCCACGGCCCGATTCCCGATCTTTGGCGACGGAGGCTTTCAGCTTCCGGCGACGACGCTCATCTTCCTCGTGATCGCCGTCGTCGCAGCGGTCGTTTTGAACCGCACCGTCATGGGTCGGTATCTCTTGGCTCTGGGCCGCAACGAACAGGCGGCCCGCTATTCCGGCATCAACACCGACCGGATGAAGCTTTTTGCCTATGTGATATCGAGCACGCTTGCAGCCCTTGGGGGCATGCTCTTCGTCCTCGACATCAACGCTGCCCAGCCCAGCGATTTTGGGAACTTTTATGAGCTCTATGCGATCGCCGCGGCCGTCCTCGGCGGCTGTTCGCTCCGTGGCGGCGAGGGCTCGATCCTCGGCCTGCTGGTAGGCTCGGCCCTCATGGTCGTGCTGTCGAACATGATCAACATCGTTCACCCGCGATATCAGAACATTGAGTTCGCGATCATCGGCGGCGTGATTCTAGCCGGCGTGGTCGCCGACGAAGTCGTTCGTCGATTCGCACGGCGACGCCTTGCCCCATGACGTTCGATTCCCATCGCTCGCCGAGCCCGACTCTACCGCCATCGGCATCCAATCCGCCATTTGGCCTCGCGACAGCCGTCTTCGTCGTCATCTCGAGCATGATCGGTACGGGCGTGCTCACGACGAGTGGCTTCACAGTCGCGCTCGTCGGCAGTAATGAGCTCATGCTCATCCTGTGGGTCGTGGGGGGCGTGCTCGCAGCCTGCGGTGCTCTCACGCTCTGCGAACTGTCAGCCGCCGTGCCTGAGTCCGGAGGCGACTACGTGTTTCTGAGGGAGGCGTACGGGCCGACTGCTGGGTTTCTTTCCGGTTGGGTCTCGTTCTTGATCGGGTTCGGCGGTCCGATCGCAGCATCGTCGGCGGCATCAGCTAAATATTTCCTCGCGCCCCTGCAGCTCGATGCAGCGAGGGCGGCAACCGCCGAAGTCGTGATGGCCTCTGGCATCGTGATTGGTCTCGGCATCATCCATTGCCTGGGGCGTCGCGCGACGATCCGTGCCCAAGCAACGATGACCCTCGTGAAGCTCGGCATTCTCGTGGCCCTTGCGGCCGCCGGCCTTGTCGCAGGCCGATCACAGTGGCTCACCGTCGTCGATCGCCCACCGCTTACCCCGAGCCTGCTCCTCACGATGGCCTCGTCACTCGTGTACGTCACCTACGCCTATTCGGGATGGAACGCCGCCGCGTATGTGGCCGGCGAGGTGACCACTCCGCAGCGGGTCGTGCCCCGCGCGATTCTCCTGGGCACCGGCATCGTCACCGTGCTCTACCTCGCTCTCAACGTCACCTATGCCCTCGCCCTGCCCGCCTCGGAGATTCAGGCACTCAAGGCCGCCGGTGGCCTCGAGGCTGTCGCACCCATCGCCCAACTCGCTGCCCAAAGGCTTTTTGGGTCTCGGATCGCCGACCCTTTGTCGATCGGCATCGGGATCACGCTCCTGGCATCGGTCAGCGCGTATGTGCTTACCGGACCTCGGCTCATTGCCGCGATGGCACAGGCCGGACAGTTTCCCGCGAGCGCCGGAAGGGTCACCGCTCACGGAGCACCGGTCATCGCGACGGCGCTTCAGGTCGCCTGGTCGCTTGTCCTGCTCTGGACCGCATCGTTTGAAGTGATCTTGCTCTACGCCGGCGTGGGCCTCGCACTTTTTTCGATGCTCTCGGTGGCCGCCGTGTTCGTTCTGCGCGTGCGACAGCCTGAACGCCCGCGACCCTTTCGGACACCCGGCTACCCGATCGTTCCGGGGATATTCCTGCTTGGCACGGCGATTGTGACGATTGCCGTCGTCATCGAGCGACCTGTCGTGGCTGCCGTATCGATCGCTACGATCGTCGCCGGCGTGCCTGTCTTCTGGTGTTGGAACGCCATGCGGTCGCCGGCTCGCACGTGACCGTCGCGCGGATGCAACGACCTGGCCTAGAAACGAACACGCCCCTCAGCCGACGCGAACGGTGAACACCGCGGGCCAGCGAGCACTTCCGGCGTCTTCGAGGGCCATGAGGCGGGCCGCGATGCCGCGGGCTTCGGGGAGGGTTCGGCAGAGCGTGAAGCAGGCGCTGCCGCTGCCGGTGAGCCTGGGCGTGAGGCCTCCTGCTGCCGCCAGGTCGGCAAGCAGGCGGTCGATATCGCCGGAAAGTTTTCGGGCCGCGGGCTCGAGCGCGTTGTGCATGAGGGGCATGGCCGCAGTGAGGTCACCTCGTGCGAGCGTTTCGGCCAGACGTATCGCTTCGCCGGCCCGGCTCGGGTCCGGCGTGCAGGCCTTGTAGACCGCAGCCGTCGAAAGACCGGTCGACGGGCACACCACGACAGCGAACAGCGACGGCAGCGCGGACGCGGGCGTGATCTGCTCTCCGACGCCCGTGACTACCGCAGGAACGCCTTCAAGGAACCAGGGCACATCACTCCCGAGCTTGGCGGCGATGACCGCGAGGCGTTCACGCGGCCATTGGAGGCCCCAGGCTTCCACTGCCATGAGGAGCATCGCGGCGGCATTACTCGACCCGCCACCGAGCCCGGCCTGCGACGGAATCGCTTTGACGAGCTCGATGTCGAGAGCCGGGTTGATGCCCGCTTCTTCGGCAATGGCTGCCGCGGCCCGTACGACGAGGTTCGTGGAATCTGTCGGAACGTCACCAGCAAGATGGCTCGCCCGTGGTCCCTCGCACCGCACGGTAAGCCGAATGCCCGGTGAACCGCCCAGCCGCACTGTGAGCGTGTCGGCCAACTCGATCGGCACGAAGAGCGACTCAATCGCGTGAAACCCGTCGGGCCGCCTCGCGAGGACCGCCAGCGAAAGGTTCAACTTCGCTGCGCAGCGGCGGGTGATGACCGCGGGCACACAAGACCCGCTCACCGCCAGTTCGACAAAAAAGCAAGCGTTCCGACAGCCAACACCAGGCCGATCGCGACGAGCGCTGCCAGAAGCATCGCGATGCTCCGGCCGGCCCAGAGGTCATCGCGAATCATTTCCGTGCGGACCGCCCGATCAAACGAGCCATTCCAAACGGGAAAAGTCTTTTCGTCGTAGACCCATTCCGTCCGTTCCTGGAAGCGTTTTTCATTCATGGTTTGTCGCTCTTGGGAGCTGGCGGGACGCGACCGCGAATCACGCAGGCCACGGGGTATGATTTCTTCCTATCGTCCAACGCCAAAAATGTAGCCGGTGGAGGGCGGCTTCGCCAGAGAGGTCTCCTGTCCCACGTGCCCGCTGTCATGCCCACCCACGATCCCCTTCTCGTCATCGACACCACAGGGCCGCAGTCTGCCCGCGCGCCGTTGCCGCATCTCCTCGATCCCGCGACGGACCTCGCGAATTGGCTCGCTGCCGAAGGCCAGCCCGGCTGGCGGGCCGGCGTCATTCGTCGCTGGCTCTTCGGTCGCCGCGCTCACTCATTTGATGCCATGACTGATCTGCCCCTTGGCCTGCGGGAACGGCTCGCGGCGAGCCTTCGGATCTGGACGACGACCATTGCCGCACACCAGCGATCCTCCGATGGCACCGAGAAACTTCTGCTCGAGTGTGACGACGGGCAGCGAGTGGAGTGTGTGCTCCTTCGCGATGGTCCGCGGCGAACGGTCTGCATCAGTTCGCAGGTGGGTTGCGGGATGGGCTGCGTGTTCTGCGCCAGCGGCATTGACGGCGTGGTGCGAAACCTCACGTCGGGCGAGATCGTCGAGCAGCTCCTTCGGCTAGCCGCGCTTTTGCCGGAGGACGAACGACTCAGTCACGTGGTGGTCATGGGCATGGGCGAGCCGCTCGCCAATCTCGACCGCCTCCTGCCCGCGCTCGCCATCGCCCGCGATCCCGATGGGCTTGGGATCTCCCACCGTCGAATCACGATTTCGACCGTTGGGCTTCCCCAGGGAATCGACCGGCTCATCGCGGTGGACGCGGGCTACAACCTCGCCGTGTCGCTCCATGCGGCCGACGATGAGCTTCGGACGCGGCTCGTGCCGGTCAACAAGGCCATCGGCCTCGACGCTGTGATGGCTTCGGCCGACCGGTATTGGGAAGCTTCGGGCCGACGGCTGACGTTTGAATACGTTTTGCTCGGCGGCGAAAACGACTCGCCGAACGATGCCGAGAAGCTTGCGGCGCTCTTGCGTGGCCGCTCGGCCCTGCTCAACATCATTCCCTACAACACCGTGGCGGGGATGCCCTGGCAGGAACCTTCGCGAAAGGCGCTCGAGCGCTTTCTCGAGGTGCTGGAGGCGGCGCGCGTGAACGTGCAGGTTCGCCGTCGCAAGGGTTCTGAAATCGACGCCGCCTGCGGCCAACTCCGCCGCATCGCCGCGATGCAGACGCCTAGCTGAAGGTGCCCAGGAGCAGCACGACGGCGAGGACGACGCCGAGAATGCCGCCGAGCCACACGGTCCAGTGGACGGTGGCCAGGCCAATGGCGGCAGGGTCTTCGTGGTGCGTGGCCGCGAAGATCAGGCTTGCCAACGCCAAAAGCGGAAGGCCGAAAAACATGCCGGGGACGCGATCGGCGAAGGTGGCCAGGATCGGCGAGGCCAATGAAGCGGCAAGGCACAAGGCAGACATGACGTCAGATTCCCTTCCGAACCGACAGGCGATCCATCGTTCTGGCGAGCTGTGCTCGTCAGATGCCCTATGGTCTACCTGAGGAAGCGATGAACGTCTACCGCCCCTTCGAAGAGCCGCCTGGCGTAGGGCTTGCGTCGCCGTCGTCCTTACCTGATTCGTGCCGGAGAGGTCCTGCCCAAGCGTCGTAGATGACAAGCAGGTTCAGGAGACCGGCAAGCGTTGTGTAGAGCGTGCCGAAGTCGAAGTGTCGCCCGAGCCTTCGGCGCCACAGCGAGCTCTGGTCTCCCGGCTGGCGTGGCGTGAATCGCATGCCCGCAAAATCCTCCGGACCGATCTCGGGGTCGCTCGCGATGACCTGCTGCCGATAACTCTCGGAGACTTCCTGGCCTCGCAGGAGCGGCGGGGCAAACCATCCGTAGCCGAGCGGTTGCTTGGCGGAGCCTGATACGAGTGCCGCCTGCACGAGGGAGGGAATCGCTGCGACGCCAATGCCAGCCTGACCGATAAACTCGAGTCTCCTATCCCCTGGCCGCCACGAGGCGTAGACCACGGTGCCACCGCCGATCCACAGGCCCGCGAGGAACGTGGCCATGAGGGAGACCATGAAGACGGTGCCCTTGAACCATCGGCCTTGATAAAGCTGCCCGAGCCCAGGCACGAGCCAGGAGAGGAAGGCCGCAAGGGCCGGATTGGCGAGGTCAATCGTGGTGCCGTCGTCGGGGGACACCGCGACAAAGCGGGGCTTGGGAGGGTTTGCCCGTTGGGCCACAGTGAGATTCCTGGCAGCTTTTGGTGTGCGAAGCGAGTCTACGTCATGCCAGGCGGTGCCGAAACGCCGTAGTTCCCCATGGCCACGTCGGGTGCTACGCTACTCCAAACTCCTTGGCCAGATGCCGCCGTGGTGTCTGGTCTGAGCGGATAACGGCTTCTCATGGGTGGGTTCTGAGGATGCGGCGTCAAATCCTTCTTGTGGTGCTTGCGGGTTTTTTCCTCATCGGATGTTCGGGCTGTTCCTCCGGGACGAAAAAGAAAACGAGAGCCCGTAAGGCTCCCACCGCCAGTCGATCGCCCGGCTCCTCCCGGCCGCTGCCGACCTTGGGTGGCAGTCCAGCGGGGTCGGCAAACCGCACCAAGGGGCCGCAGACGATGCGGGTCTTGATGGTGGATGCATGGAAGACTGATCTCTCGAGCAGTTCGTCTGACAAGAAGATCCGAGCGGCTGAGGAGCTTGGCAACATGGGCTCGTCGGCCAAGTCGGCGCTTTCGGATCTCCAGAAGATGGCTGGCGACAGAAACCCCAAGGTTGCCGCAGCGGCCAAGGCAGCGATCACTGCGATCAGCAGATAGGAACTGCTTCGGCGTCTTGGTTCGATTCGGAGCAACCACCAACCGCTTATCGCCAGGCATTTCGCCCTCGTCACGGTCTCGGGGCGAGGGTCGATTCTTCGAGGCTGCGGAGTTTCTCGTAGCGGGCCGTGATCTCAGCCGAGGCGACGCGGGGGAGGTTGGCCGCGAGGACAACGTTCTCTGCCGTCCGTAGGAGCCGCTCGACCTTGGCTTTCTGACGCTGCAGGTCGAGATGCTCCTTGCCGAGCATTGCCTCTCGCTCGATGGCTGTTCGGAGAGCGGCGTAGGAGCCAAGGCTTTCGACGCGGCGGACAAAATCGTCTGCCCGATCACTGACCAGTTCGACCGCCAGCGGCGTGTAGGGAACCTCCAGCTCGGGCCATGTGTCATAGAGGTCATTTTGGGCGCGGGCCTTGGCGCGGCGGATGGTGTGCTTGGCGCGGGCCGTTCGATCGGCAGCCTTCTTGATCGCTTTCTCTTGCTCCTCGACCTTCGTGCGGAGCGACTCGATCGTGGGGCCTTCGAGTGAGAGCCGTTTCGACAGACCGATAAGAATCGCTCGTTCCTCGGGCCTGGCCCTGTCGAGAAGCGGGGCGAGCGGCCCGGCAAATCTGACCAGTTCGGATTGGCTGGCGTCGCTCGCGATCCGGTTTTTGTCGGAGTCGTCGCTGCCATACGAACTGAACGTGCGCAACAGGGCGTCTGTCGTTCGGACTGGCACGTCGATCGTATCGCTCTCCACAACGGCGTACGCATGGGCCTCGGCGAAGGAGACGGCGCCGTCGTTGTCGTAGTCAGCCGACGTGACCGGTGTGCCGGATCGAGTGTGACCCGCGAGCGCGGCCCAGAAGAAGCTGCTGTACTCCTGGTAATCGGCTTCTTCAATGTCGGGTGTACATCCGGCCGCGGGGCGATCGTGGAGTTGGGCGAAAAAACCGAAGCGGGCATGGGCTGCGAGCCCCTGATCAGCGTCGGCGGCATGGAAGATCGTGTGGGCGAAGCCGCCGGCGTAGCACTGCACCATCACCAGCATCACGGTGACTTCTGGGTCGAGCTCATCCAGCCAATGAGCGAGCTCGCTCGCGGTCACACTGGTCGAGTTCCAGCAAAAGAGCGACGTGTCGAAAGACTGCGAGTCGGAGTCGCTGTCTTTCTCGGAGACCTTCTTCGCTTTGCCGCCGTGGGCGGTCGCATACAGGATCAGTCGGTCCCCTGGTTTCAGCTCCTTGGCGAGGTCGCGCATCCGCCGTCGCAAGAGCTGCGGATCAGAGGGGCCAGTCAGGTGCTCGAGTCCGTGGCTGCGGTACAGAAAGTCCATCGAAGCAGCATCCCCTAAGACTTCGGCCAAGATCCGCCGGGCGGGCGGGCAGGTGGTATGGAAGTGAGGAACGCGGTACTGAAGGTCACGTCTCTCGGAATTGCCATCGGCAAAGTAGAGCTCGTACGCTGGGCGGTCGGGCCGCCGCTCCGAGAGCACGCATTGCTGGAAGACCACATTGCGTTCGAGCGAGACCTGGTTGTTGTCGGGCCGCGGACCACCGCCGATCGTGAGAAAAAAATCCTTGGCCGTGGCGGTGCCGACCAGTGAGCCTGTGAAGACACACATCGCGAGCGTGAGGAGGCGCATGGAAGGTCTCAGAAGGAAGCGGATTGGGAGCCCCGCTATTCTAGTTCGGTCAAATCCGGGAGGAGCTGTATCAGCTCCTGCACATTGGCCGGTGGGCGTTCAGCTCCAAAAACGGCGGACGACGCGGACGCTAGCCGCGGGTTCGTTCACCGGCTCGATGGGTGTCTGGGCATCGATCTCGGGTGGCGACAGTTCTCGCCACACCGCTTCCACGGTGGCGGCATCGACCTGGTCGAGGTCGCCTACGTCGGCGGCGGCGAGCGCCAGGTGAGCGAGCCGACGGATGACCTCGGGCACGCCCGTCGCGAATCGTTGGATTGTGGCGGCGGCGGCAGGTGTGAAGCGGACCGTGGTGCGGCCTGCCCTCGCCAAACTGTCCGCGAGGTAGTCCGCGACTTCCTCTTCCGACCATGGAGGCAGATCGATTCGCACAGCGGCTCGCTGCCGCACGGCCTCGGGAACCGCAGCGAGACCATCGGGTCGCGCTGTCGCCACGATCACCGTGGTCGCAAACCTGGCCTCGGCCGAGGCTGCGAGCCGACCGATACCTGCCTGGGCGTCAGCGGGCGCCTGATCGAGGTCGTCGAAGAGGAGGACCGTGGGCCGGCCCATGAGCGTATTCTGGCGGAGATGGTTCTCGAGTTTGAGCCAGGGGCGAATGGCTTCGGCACGGCTAGCGGGATCGAGGGGGAGTCGGTCGATCAGGAGCTCGAGCCACTCGCCTTCCGGCAGTCCGCCGAGCGAAAGCACAGTCACCTCAGCACCGAGGCTGCCGAGCCGCCGGGCTGCCGCGACCGCCAAGTGGCTTTTGCCCATGCCAGGTTCGGCCACCACCAGGCCACACCGCTGCCGCTCCGACAAGAGCCATTCGAGCCTCGCGAGGGCTTCGTCCTGCGTGGGCCCACGATGGAAGGCCGCTGGCTCGGCCGTGCCGGCAAACGGAGACGCCTTGGGATGGAGTGGATCGCGTACCATTCCGAGGAGTGTAGCGGCCTGCGGGCCATGGGTCAGGACGAAATACCCCGTGCTTTTCGGGGGCTGTGACGGCACGCGAGACTTCTCGCCTCCATTGAGGAGCGACCATGAGCGACAGGTTTTTTGTCACGACGCCTCCGGTTGCGGGTCGGGCGGTGCTCGTGGGCGACGAGGCCAAGCATCTTGCTCGGGTGCTCCGGGCCAAGGTAGGGGATGCCGTCACTCTCTTTGATGGCCGCGGCACTGCGTGGCCCGCACGCGTCGTGAGTATCGGCCGCGACGAGGTCGATCTGGAGGCGGCCGCGCCGCTCGCCGCGCCGATTCACGGTGGACCCCTTGTCACACTTGCGGTGGCGCTGCCCAAGGGTGAGCGTCAGAAGTGGCTTGTTGAGAAACTCACCGAGCTTGGGGCTGGCAAGCTCGTGCCGCTGGTGACCGAACGAGGCGTGGCGGAGCCGACACCATCGGCGATCGAACGGCTCGAGCGCGGCGTGATCGAGGCGTGCAAGCAGTGTGGGCGGAACACGCTCATGGAGATCGACTCGCCGATGACGGTTGCCGAGGTCGTGGCAGCTCGGCCAGTTGGCGCGGTCGGTGTAGTCACAGATCCGGCCGGTGGCCCGCTCGATCTTGCAGCGTGTGAGTCGGCTGCTGAAGTGATCGCCCTCGTCGGTCCTGAGGGAGGTTTTTCTGAGAGCGAGTTGGCCGTTGCCGATGAGGCCGGCTGGCGACGAGTCGTGCTTGGCCCTCATGTGCTCCGCGTCGAGACGGCAGCAGTGGCGATCGCTGCCGCATGCGCGGTCTTCGCGCGGGCACCGACCCGACTCACGGCGTGAAAAAGTCGTCGGTCATGGGTTCACCACCTCTTGGCCGTTGATGGAATGGATGGCCCGGTGGACGGCCGGGTCGATTTCCGAACCGACGAGCACGACGTGTGCGTCGCCGTAGAGCACATTGGCACCGCCGCGGTGCCAGCTCTTGGGCCCGGCGAAACCCGACCAGTGGACGACATAGTCCGGGATCTCACTGTTGGGTGTCAGGAAGCCGTTGGTGAGGCCGTTGCCGAACGTGGTGGCCGCCCAGGAGAGCCCCCTGCCCCGCATGGCCGGGCTCGCGGCCCCTCGCCAGCTTGTGAGCGACTTCCAATTCGCAAGGACGCCATCGATGTCGGCCGTTGTCGGGGTGCTCCCGACCGGAGGCGCAAGCGTCGTCGAGTTCCAGCCGCTCGATCCGTTGAGCGTGTACTGATACGGAAATGGCGGAGCCGCTCCAGCAGCAAAGGTCGTGTCCTGGCCGACGCTGCGGATCGCTTCGCTGCCGATCACCGTCTTCGAGGCCCCGTCGGTGATCTGCGCAATCCTCACCTTTGATTTCTCATAGACGATGCCATCGGTGGGACGACGGAAGTTCCAGAACATCCCTCCCTGGCCGTTGGCCGTGCCGCTGCCGATGCTCACCATGTAGTTGTTGCCGGCGTAGGCAAAGCCGCTGGAGCTATTGATTACCGGTGCCGAATCGCTCGGGCACAGGAGCATCGTGATGGGTGAAGCAAAAAGGCTTGCGAAGGCGGGGTTGGGCTGCTGCGACGAGAAGCTGCCTCGGAACGCGGCTTGCTTGAAGTCGAACCGGTCGGCGATCGCCCCCTCCTCGACGTAGGGCAGCACGCGGGCGTGCAGCGACCACCCGCCACCGACGGACCAGTCGGCCGTGGCCGCCGGCGGCCGGGCATCGGTTGGGGGAAAGTGACGCCTGGCGCTCTCGTAGCAGAGGAGGCCGAGCCCGAACTGGCGGAGGTTGTTCGCGCAGCCTGTTTGGCGAACCGTCTCACGGGCGCTCTGCACCGCTGGCAGGAGGAGGCCGATGAGAGTCCCGATGATCGCGATTACCACGAGGAGCTCCACGAGCGTGAAGCCCGGCCGCGGGCTGGCGACAGGCCTGCCCTGGGAATGGACGAAGGTCATGACAGAAGTTCCTGACTCGAGAATGGACCGTTGCCTCGTGCCCATCGCCGACCGAATGCCGGCGCGAGTGGTCACGAGCACGCTAAGAAAGGCCTCCCGGCAACACGCCGGGGCCTGGGGAGCGCGAAAATTCGCAGCTCAGCAGCCGCGAGGCGGCGGCACGGCGGGCTCGGTCACGAGCGGGCCGGGAGTGTCATTCACGACGACAAGGCTCTGCGGACAACGTTCCGACAGGAACATCTCTACGATTGGTGGCGGTGGTAGCGAGATGCCCATGGCAGTCCACTGGGCCACGATTCCGCCGCAGGCGAGCATTGCTCGGAGGATGACGACTCGCGACGCTGGCCCGCCCTCGTCAGACGGCTTCTCAGGCTCGTTCGTCACTGCCTCACCAGGCAACGTGGCCCGCGGCTCGTCTGCCAGCGACTGGTAATCGCTGCAGATCGCGTTATCGACGTCACCGCTGTCGGCCGAGCAGCAGGATGGCTCGGCGGCTTTCGCCGCCTTCGGAGCGCAGCATGTCGAGGCCTGTGGCACTGCACGCGGGGCGGACGCCGCGACCCGCCGCGTGAGCGCGTCGATTACGGATGCTTCAATGCCACGCGCCTTCGCCCAGGCAAGGGTTTCTGCTGGCGTGTGGCAGCAGCAGTTCGTCAAGCACCGCTCGGCGGTGTCGCAGCCGCAGGCTTTATCCATGCAGGGAAACGGCTGCGAACGATCCTTGCCGGCGATTTTTGAAGCCGCAGATGAGCCGGCTGGAGGTGCCCCGACGGGCAGCGGCAGGCCAGACGCGACAAGGCCGTAGAGGGCCAGCATCGCCCAGGCAGTGACGCGCCGAAAGAGCGGATACGCATGCATGAAATCGGATCATACATCCGCCGAGGGGACCTTGGGGGAACGGACTCGAATCCGGCGTTCACAACGCTCGCAGGTAGTCCACGGCTTCGGAGAGCTCCTCGCGGGCGTCTTTTGCATCGACAGGGTCGAGGCTGATCCAGCCTTGGTAAGCACGCTCCTCGAGCGCGGCGAAGACCGATGGAAAATCGACGTGACCAGTGCCGAGCACAACGGCCCGGCCACGGCCCGCAAACGCCCCGGGCACGGCGTCGGTCGCATGAACGGCAGCAATGTGGTCGCCGAGTGTTGCCACGGCCTCGACCGGATCATGGCCGTGGACGACGAGCGAGCCGGTGACGAGGTCACATGTGAGGCTCGCCTCGGGCAGCGCCGCGATGAGCCGAGCGAGATCGGCCGGTGCCGCACGGCCCACCTCGGCGCAGAGCGTGCCACCAACATGCTGCGACCATGCCCCGATGTCGGAAAGCACGTCCACCATGAGACGCCACTCGGGGCTTCCGTCCGACGGCGGGATGTCGCCGACGTGGTTCAAGACGAGCCGTGCCCCCAGGTCGTAGGCGAGCTTGATGGCCCCTTTCGTGGCGGCGATCCGGCCTTCCAGCCGCTCGGCGTTGCCATAGCCACCCCGCGTCGAATACGCGACGCCCGAGACGACGAGCCCCTCGTCGCCGAGCCATTTTCGGATTTGCCGCAGGCCCGTCTGGGAGACCGCCTCGGGGTCGAGGCCGTTGCGAGCGTCGAGCTCAACGGCCCGGAACCCGAGATCGCGTGCCAACCGCAACGCCTTGCGGAGGTCACGGGCAAGCGCGAACGCGGGAACGGTGAGTCGAGCGGTTTCCATGCGAGATCTCTGAGTGAACCACAGAGTATCCTGTCGCCATGCCTTTGCTCCCAGACGTGATCGCGGCCCTCGAACGAATCGCCCCCCTTCGCCTGGCGGCCGACTGGGACTCGGTCGGCCTTCTGGTCGCCCCCCGCGGTAGGGAGGTGCGCCGGGTGCTGACCTGCCTCACGCTTACCCCCGGGGTCGCTGACGAGGCGGTTCGCGAGCGGGTCGATCTGGTGGTCACGCACCACCCGCTGCCGTTTCGACCTGTCGCGACAATCACGCCCGACACCGGCACGGGCAGCGTTCTGCTCACGCTCATCGGGGCCGGCTGCGGCGTGTGGAGCAGCCACACCGCCTGGGACTCGGCCTCGGGTGGGATCAATCACCAGCTCGCCGAGGTTTTGGATCTCCACGGCGTGACCCCGATCACACCCGATTGTGAAGACCCTCAGGTGGGCCTGGGCCGCATGGGTTTTTCACCGGCTGGCATATGCGTCGAGGCGCTCGCCCAGAGTCTTTCGCGGAGCCTGGGCGCAACGAGCGTGCAACTCGTGGGCGACCGTGCCCGGGCCGCGGGCCGCGTGGGAATCGTCTGCGGCAGCGGCGGCGACCTCGTGGGTGAGGTGCTCGCCGCGGGCTGCCAGACGCTCGTCACCGGCGAGATCAAGCTCCATCAGGCGCTCGAGGCCCGCGCGGCAGGGCTCGCCGTCATCGCCCTCGGCCACCACGCCAGCGAACACTTTTCGTTGGCTTCGCTCGGGAAGCAGCTCGCAGGCGAAGTCCCCGCCCTCGAGGTCATCGCCGCCGCATCCGATCGCGACCCGATCGAAATCCTGTAACGGCTGACGACCCAGAGGTCCAGCGGCGTCCCAGAAGAGGGAGGCCGTAACCCCCGCAACCCGACAATCACCACCAGCCCTGAAACGGCTCGTAGATGCGGAAGGCGAAGAAGATCTCGCTGGCGCTAAACGCCGAGGTGATGCGCGTGGTGTCGATCGGCACGCCGGTCTGCGACAACGTCCCCGTCACGCCACCGGCGCCCAGGTCAAAAAACCGGTAGCCGAGGTCGAGCGTGAGGCCATCGGTGATCGCCCAGGCAAGGCCACCGCCAGCCTGCCATGCGAATCCGGTCACCGAGCCGAGGCCGGTCAGCGAGGTGTCCTGAATCGGAAAGTCTTCGTTGATGCCAAACTGATAGCCGCCGCCGCCGATGCCACCGCCGACGTAGCAGTTCACGCGATCATGGACTTCGAAGTCACGCCAGAGATTGACCGTGGCGGACCAGCCTCCGGTGGCGGAGGGCGCCGCGGTCGAAAAACCGTCTTCGAGTGTCACGTTCGTCGCGATCGGATCGCGAGCTCGGCCTTCGACCTCGAGCCGCAAGTGGCCATGATCGAGCTCGAAGTCGTAGCCGAGGGCACCACCGGACGTGAAGATGGAGTCGGTCGCCGACGGAATGCCGGGAGTTGTGAGCGTTCCAAACGAGCTGCCCATGATGCCGGCCAGATAGAAGCGATCTTCGTAGGCACGGGAATCCGGATTGTTCACGAACTGAACGACGCTCTCGCGATCCTGATCGCGTGCACGTTGGATGACCTCCCCACGATCCGCTTCCCTCACCAGCGGTACGAGCGACTCATCGCCGCGAGCGCTCACGGTCATCACTGCCATCGCGACCATCATCCCTGACATGCCGACTCGCATCGTGAGTCCTTTCTCAGTGTCGATTGCAACCGCATGATCGGCGAATCGGTACCCGCCGCACATTGGGAACATTCGGCATTGCCGTCCCAGCCGGGCCCGCATTCCGCGTACAGCTGGCATGGCTTTCCCAGCTTGCCGGGCCCCCTATCGAGCCCGGGACGTTCAACCGGCAGCATTCTTTGAATCCGAGGAATGTGCTGCCTACACTGCCAGCCCTGCACCCGAGACGGCTTCATGCCCCGATTCCTCACCGCCCTGCCCGTCTACAACGAGGCCGCCCATGTGATGGCCGTGCTCGATGAGGTGCTCAAGTTCACGCCAGACGTTCTCGTCGTGGACGACGGTTCCACTGACGGCACCACGCAACTGCTCGAACAACGTGTGGCGGAGAAGGCCGATATCAGGCTGGTGCGTCACCCCGAAAACCGCGGGTATGGTGCCGCCCTTGTCACGGCATTTCGTGAGACCCTCGCCGGCGATTGGGACGGTCTGGTCACGATCGATTGCGACGGCCAGCACCAACCCAGGCTGATTCCGCAGTTCATCGCTGCGGCGACCGCCCCGGGCGGCCCGGCGATCGTCAGCGGCAGCCGCTACCTTCAGAAGTTCGCCGGTGACAGCGAGCCTCCCGAGGCACGTCGCCAGATCAACGCCGAGATCACCGCCGACATCAACAGTCGGCTGGGCCTCGAGCTCACGGACGCCTTCTGCGGCTTCAAGGCCTACACCCGACGAGCCCTCGAGGCCATCGACGTCACCGAACCGGGCTACGCCATGCCGCTGGAGGCATGGGTGCAGGCCGTCGCAAGGGGCCTCTCGGTGGGCGAACTGCCGGTGCACCTGGTCTACCTGGATGAGAAGCGGAGCTTCGGGGGCGCCCTCGACGATGCCGCCACTCGACTGGCCTACTACCGCCGCGTGCTCGACCTGGCCGAGGCCGCCGTGGCTGCTGGACGTGATTCCCAGCCGTGACGCTCCGGCCCGCTGGCCCATCACACGTGGCCTGCAACGCGAGGGTGTGATACCGTCGGCGTTCGCGTGTCATGGGGCGACCCCTCGCCGTGCCGTCATTTCCGATCCCCCGAGTCCTTTGTCGCCGATGCCTGCCCGCCACCGCGTCCACGAGCCTCCCGAGCCCTCCGGCGCACGGCTTATTGAGCCGCCCATCGTGCCCGCGCCCGGAACCGGATCGATCCAGGCGCTCGTTGACAACAACCGCCTGCTGCGGACGGCGCTCGATCTCACCATCGGCGACATGCGTCTCCACGAACTGGTGGCCGCCACCCGCCGCGAGCTGCTCATGGTGGCGTCCGAATACACCGGCTCGTACCGCGATGTGAACCGGCCAACCAACATGGCCGAGTGGCTCGCCCGGCCCATGATCGTGGGCGGCCACCAGCCCGAGCTTTTCCATCCGGGCGTGTGGTTCAAGAACTCCGTGCTCGATGCCTACGCGCGGCAGGTCGGGGGCACCGCGGTGAACCTCATCATCGATAGCGATCGCTGCGGCCGATCTGCGGTGGATGTGCCGGTGGGCACGCCGTCCGCAGCGCACTTCGAAGAGGTGGCCTTCGACGCGCCGGCCGCGATGCCGTGGGAGGAGCGGCGGGTCGTTGACCCGAGCGTCTTTGAGTCATTCGGAAGCCGCGCCGCCGACATGCTCAAGCCACTCGTGCCCGATTCCATTCTTCGCCGCTGGTGGCCCGCGGTGGTGGAACGAGCGAAGGCGAGCCATCGCCTGGGCCTGGCGATTGCACAGGGCCGTCACATTCTCGAAGAGCGGCTCGGGCTCGAGACCCTCGAGGTGCCGGTGAGCGAGCTTGTGCGACTGCCCACCGTCATGGTTTTCACAGGCTGGCTGCTGGCCCACTCCCGGCAACTCCACGATGCCTACAACGCGGCGCTTTCGACGCACCGGCGCGCCCGGCGGGTTCGCAGCCGTGGCCGGCCGATGCCCGACCTCGCCGTGCACCAAGACGCCGTCGGCACATGGTTCGAGGTGCCGTGGTGGATCTGGTCTCGCGACGATCCTCGCCGCCGCCGTGTCTTCGCCCATCTTGCCATGCCCGATGCGCTCGTGTTGTCGGACCTCGAGACGTTGCGTGTGGAACTGCCGATTTCACCGCAGACCTCACCCGCCAAATGGATCGATGCGCTCTCGCGACTCGAGGAGCACGGCTATCGACTGCGTCCCCGAGCGCTCGTGACGACGCTCATGGCCAGGCTTCTCTTCGCCGACGTGTTCGTCCATGGCATCGGCGGCGCGGCCTACGATTCGATCACCGACGACATCGTCCGCCGGCTCGTCGGCTCGGATCCACCCAGGTACGCCGTGGCGTCGGCCACGCTCCGCTTGCCGCTCGAGCAGGTTTTCCCGGGTATCGAAACGGCCGACCCGGCCGCTGAACTGGCCGCGGTGCGGCAAACCCTCCGTGACATCGCCTACCACCCCGAGCGACACCTTGCGAACGGGGATGGCCAATCGACCGACGTCCGTGCCCTTGTCGCGTCCAAGTGGGAGTGGGTGCAGACGGTCGCCACCCCTGATCTGGCCCGCCGCCGTTGCCATGAAATCCGTGCCGCCAACAGCCAACTGGTGAGCCACGCGGCGGGGACGATGAGGGATCTCGAGGCCCGGGCGGGGGAGCTTCAGTCAGCCCAGAAAGCTCGGGGAGTCCTTCGGGCACGGACGCATCCATGGTGTTTTTTCTCGGAAAAGACGCTTCGTGCGCTCCTCCTACTGGAAAACGCCTGACGAACCGGTACCTTTTCCATTCAACGGATTGAGTCTGCATTCTCCAGGGAAAGGAGGCATCATGCATCGGGTGGATCATACCCTGAGCCGATGTCGTTTCAGGACAGGTTTGCGTCGGCCGCCTCAGAGGGCGGCAACGCGATCTTCGGCCCGGCGAGTTGTACGGGCGGCCGTGAGTGGCTCAGTTGCCGCTCCGTCCAAGGCCCGGAAACCACGTCTGGCGGCTGGCACATCGGTCGACGCGACCACGCGGCAGCACACCGCTGGCAGCGTTGATGAGGGCAGTAAAACCGGGGCCAAGCGGAAACCCGCAAACGTCCGGCCGGCCCAGGCCAGTGATACGCTGGCAATCGTGCGGCTGGCCGAAAAAACGACCCACCGGTCTGCGCCCAAGCGGGCCAAGACAGGCATCGTCGAATCGGTTGTGATCCGCCCTTCCGCCAGCGTGATCAGCCGTCGAACCCAGGCCAAGCGACCTCCGATCCACCACCTGCCGCACCAGCCCGTGGTGCCGTTCACGCCTCCGGCGTGGATGCTCGCGGAGTGCCAGGTCTCGCCAGCTCGCGCCGGCGAACAGAACGAGATTCTCCAATTGCTTTCGGGGCTGCCCACGCCCCCTTCGCGGGCGGAGTTTCATGCGGCCGTAGACCATCCGGAGCATGATTCAGCCAACCGGCTCGTGGCGCGGATCGGCGGCCGGATCATCGGCCACGCCGAAATCATTCCCCGCACCATTCTCCTCGGGAATGTGCCCGTCAGCGGCGCTCTCGTCGACCGTGTCGCTGTGTTGCCAGAGTGCCGCGGCGCCGGCCACGGCCAACGGCTCGTGCAGGCGGCCGAGGTACGGATGCGGCAAAGCGGCGCCGTCGTCGCGCTGTCTCGCACGCGGATTGCCGCGACGTTTCGCGAGCTGGGCTGGAGCGTCCTCGGCCGCGACTGTGCGACGCCAGGACGCCCCACCGAGATTCTCTCGCGAATTCTCGAGACGCCCCGTTGGAACGGCGAGACGGTCACGATGCGGCAGTGGCGGCACGTCGAGTTGCCTGCGATTCTTCGGATCTATGGCCAGAACGCTCGTCGCTTCGTGGGGCCACTCGAACGGGATGAAAATTACGGCCGCTGGCTCGTGAGCCGCGGTGCCTTCGACTCGATCCTCGTGGCGCTCGTGGGCCAGGATCGTTATGAGATTCACGAGCAGAGCGCTCGGATCGTGGGCTACTGCATCCAGGCGGGCACGCGGGTGCTCGAGATCATGGCCGATCCGGAGTTCGCGGGGCTCGAGCGGGAGATTCTGGCGCGAGTCTGCGCCGAGGCAATCGAGAACGACCGCCAAGAGATCGTCTACGAGAGCGGTGCCTCCGATCCGCTCCATGCGGCGGTCGCCGGCGGAGATAGCCAGGTCGCGCAGGGCGATCGCATGATCGTCGCCCGGGTGTTTCAGCCGAAGGTGCTTCTCGAAGCGATCGCGCCACTTGTTGCCGAGCGGGTCGTGGCCGCTGGCATTCGCGAGACCGTGGAGCTTGGGCTCGACGCCCCGTCGTTCCGTGGGTCGATCATCGTGGCTGAGGAGAAGGGCGACGCCCGTGGCGAGCGGCCGGCAACGGTGCACCCTGGCCGTGTTGGCCGCAGCTACCTGAAACTCGCCGACGAAGAGCTCGCAAGGCTCTTGCTTGGTCAGTGCGATCCGACGGAAGCAGCGGCCGCTGGTCGCATGGAACCTTCAACGCAGATGGCCCAGAAACTCGCTGGCCAGTTATTCCCCCGGCAGCCGCTCTGGTGCCCGATGTGGGATGATCTCCCGGCGTGATAGCCTTCACACGGCGCAGGCCTTCCATGGCCC